>Ga0209187_1000047_pt1 | contig 279589 bp, 214 predicted proteins | sample BantaG_FD_187430 | JGI IMG/M metagenome (GOLD analysis project Ga0209187, IMG submission 187430) | Marine algal microbial communities from Bantry Bay, Ireland - BantryBay_4 metaG (SPAdes) (version 2) | ecosystem: Host-associated > Algae > Red algae > Unclassified | place: Bantry Bay, Ireland...
TTGCCAATCTGACAACTCTCAACTGTTATAAACAGTTGCTTAATTTCTATTATGAATTGGTAATCAGTGTACTTAGAGCTTTTACTAGACCGAGCTGGAATGGAAATTTAATCCAGTATGTTCCACAGGTAGCCCTTGGTTAAGTAATTAGCTGAGGGCTTTTTTATTGGCAGTAGTCCAGTGACCTCTGCTTGCTTACCCACCCGCTGTTCCTCACAAGCCCTATCACGACAATAGTACCAAGAAATATCGAACAAGAAAAATCTAAAATTTTTGATTTCATGCTATTATGAGCGGCTAAAATATAGTTTGCTCTTACCTGATTTCCGATTTGTAAATCTTGACTATTCACCACTTTCGCCATAGCTTCTTGGTATTGTTCCATTGATAAATCAGAGTTGAAGAAAAATACATTCTCTTCAGTATTAGGTTGTCCTTTAAAGAGCATCTTATTAAATATAAGCTGCATGATTTTACCGACAGGTTTAGTAGCTATAATAGCAAGGACGTACTTATTGAAAACTAAAATATATTCGGTAGAGCTTCTTTTATAATTTAATTACCTTTTGATTGTAAATTTTATTCTCACTAATTATTCTAATAAGATATATTCCTGAAACATAGCTCTCTAAATGTAATTCGAATTGAGGTTCTATGATTTGAAGGGTGCTGATTAATCTAGCCTTTGCATCATATACTTCTACTTTTTTAAAAGTTGAAAAAGACCTTTGGATATTGATATTTAGAATTTCAGAAACAGGATTAGGAAAGATAATTATTTCTTGTCCTGTTAGGGCTGTTTCTTCTATATTGGAAGAGAGGTCTACTACTTCGTAAGTATTGCTATCAGAAAATAAAAAGTCTGATACTCCATCCGTATATACTTTATCAAACAAATTTGGAACAGACTTATTCGTGTTCATTAATTTAAAATCCAATTCAACAAAAGGATTTCCGTAACCGTCCTGATAAGTTATTGCGCCTTCGCTATGGTCATTATCAGAAATCACATATATGGATTCTTCTGCAGCACCTGGGAATATATCACCCGCGCTAGTAAGACTAAGTTCATGATAGTTTATGCCACAATCCTTAGATACAAAAACTTTACCCTTGTCATTCTTAATCAAATCACCATTTATCGTTAGACCATATCTAATATCATACGATTCGTCAGTAAGTTGCTTTGTTCTTTTAACCGATAAGTCAGTCCTGCCAATTGTTGTTAGCCCATAATTGTATAAAGGAGAAAAGTTATGAAATTCCTTAGCGGTAAATATTACATCATCATTAGTTTTGATATAATAACTTGAATTTATGGCTTGGTCACTAGGATAGCCATATTGATTTGCCGCTGTGATGTAGGGATAATCTGATGCAGATACAAATATTGGTTCCCAAGTGGCACCTTCATCATCAGACATAAATATAAACTGTGGAAAAGAATCATAGCAATCCCAACACCCCACATCAGCTGCTCCACCCGGCGTATAGTCTCCGATCCCCTTTACAATTAGTTTGTTAGAACCAATGCAAATAATTTCATTTGGATATTCTATTGTACCTCTGGAATATTGTTGAGGGAGTTCAGTGAAAACCATTCCTTCATCTTGCGACTTGAGTATCCTACCTTCAGACAGACAATATAAATTATCATCATCATCTAGGTCTATATCTTCAACCCCATGAAAGCCTAATAAATTTTCCCAAGATTCACCTTCATCATAACTTCTGTATAGAAAAGTTCTAGTAAGCGCATACATAACACCATCTGATGCTCGTCGTAATTTTTCTATTGGTGTGGCTGTGATACTTAGACTTGAGAGTATTATCCTATCATTAAGGTCGCCATCTGGATATTTAATATAGGTGCCGCCTATCCTGTGATAAAGCGTATTATTAGCTATAACAGGAAAACTGTTACCATCCTTAATTTCTGTAATCTCTCCGGTTTGCATATCAAAATATCCTAATCTTGATTTGTTTTTTCCAGGTAACCATGCATTAAGTTGGGTAAGATATCCTCTAAAATATAATCGACCATCAATCTCTCCTACAAACCGTAATTCTTCATCACTATTATGAAATAAAGAAAACGACTGTCCATTATCTTTACTAATTTCAAATCTGTTGCCAAATTTGCCTCTTCCTTGAGGAGTAACATGTTTTCTAATGATCATCCCTTCCTTTGTGATAAATACGGATTCATAAGCATCTATAGTACTTACATACTGTAAATCCTTCGTCCAAATTTGGCGTTCATAATCTGCTACTTGTACTATGAAGTGATTTTGAAAGACTTCCACCCAACGGCGAGTATAGGGGTCAAATTGATATGTCAGTTTCACTTCCTTAGTATTGTCATCATAAACATACATGTCATTCTCCTTGAATAGTATGACTTTATCATCAATCACAACAGGCCTAGTTGTAAAATGTGAATCTCCATCAATCAGTAATAAGTTCCATTGCCCATTAATTCGATAATGCAATTTATTCCCAGTGATTAGGACATAATTGCCATTTTTAAGTCCGATATATCTGGTATGACCACTGGTGAAATCTAATGGGGTCAATATTTCGTCCCAAGTGAGACCTTCATCAGATGAACTAAAAATGGACTGGCCAGAAGAATAGCTCAGTTTTCCATTCTGCTCAATGATCTGAAATGAACTAGATTCCATTACTGTGCCTAGCTTTTTTATGTAGGTTATCTGGGCCTGTAAAGTAAAGGTCATCATCGACAATACCATCAGAAGTAGGTTCCTATACTTAATCATGATTTCTTTTTAGATATTATAAAACTCATTAATATTTAAAATTCAGAGAATTTTTCAAATATTACATGCAGATTCATCATGTTTCCAATAGACAACTGAATCAGTTAAATCATCTTCAAATTCATTGACAATTTTTATTGGCTCACCTTTGCAATTTAACAAGTTAGAAGAGTAGTTGATTACAGGATCACAATTGCGGTAATAAAAAACGGTTTCTCCTTCAAAATGAGACATCATAATGTATTCAAACTTGTCATTGTTTTCGATCAAATCAGCTACCATATCATCAAGCCATTCTAATTCATCTGTACCAATTGATACATCGCAAGCTGATTGAGCAACGGTAAGATTTTCTTTTCCGCAAGAAATTAAAGTAACTACTAGTGAGAATAGTATTACAACTAGTAAATTATAGTTCCTCATAATTTTATTTTTAATGTTTTTTTATCTGATCATTGGTTCATTTCTTATATAGACGTTGTTTGTTAAAGATTCGTTGGTATTTGGAGGAAGAAATTAGAATTATAAAACTTATTCATGTTAATCAACAAATACCAATAAGTGATTCGCAGACCACAGTCCATTTATCCTTCGTTCTTTCCAAGCTGATAAAACCAAAACGGCAATCAGAGTATTCCAAAAATTTACGATCACTATTTATCATGGGTCTAGTATATTTGATCCATGATTTAGCTGGATATTTTCTGCTGTATTCTTCAATAGGAAAATCTAGCCAAGTATTTACTTTTGCTGAGGATTTATAATGTGCTAAACCAAATATGCCCGATCAACATATTTTTAATTTCAAAACTGATACCTCAAAGATAAGGGTGCCAGTAACCCTAAATAATCCTTTCTCACCTGACATTCCAGATATAGCTGCAATCGCTGCAGAAGAGTTTCAAGATTACATTGTTGCAGAATGTGAGAATTGGGATTATGATTTTGCGATACGTAATGGGAAAATGTTTGGGATATTGGTTGTACGGACTAAGGAAAACAATTATGCTTTTCTAGGAGCAGTATCAGGTAAGTTGCCAGGGGAGAGAGGGAGGCTAATTCCATCAGTTTTTAATGATGCTACTGATGACTATTTCTTTACGAAGGGGATGACAGAATTGACTGAAATTGGTACTAAAATAAAACAGGCTAGTAATCGGTCTGAGGTGATTGCTTTGACAGAACAGAGAAGATTACAATCAAAATCTATACAGCAAAAATTATTTGAGAATTATCTGTTTACTAGTAATGCTGGAGAAGAAAAAAATATTCTTCAAATATTTGCAGCATCTTCTCATGGTAATCCTCCTTCTGCTGCGGGGGAATGTGCTGCACCTAAGTTGTTGCAGTATGCTAAGAATCATTTGCTTCGACCAATCGCAATCGCAGAGTTTTGGTGGGGGAACCCGTTGAAGGGTAAAGAGCGAACTCATAAGTTATTTTATCCGGCTTGTAGAGACAAGTGTCGACCAATACTAGAGTATATGCTTGGCGATAGGAAATTGTACGACAAGGCTAATGGGTAAAGATTTTCTTCGTGATCTTTTGTAGCAACAATAATGTGGTAAGATAATTTGGGTAGAGAAAAGTTCGTAACTTTTGTGCTGCAGAAATGAGATATAAATTATATGAGTCTAACGGTAGTAGGATATGGTGAATTAATGTTGAGACTGACACCGCAGGAGCATGGTAGTCTGTTGGAGCAATCTGAATCATTGAAATTTGGATTTGCTGGAGCAGAAGCAAATATTCTAGGTGATCTTTCATTGCTCGGTCATAAGGTGGGTTTTGTCAGTACCTTTCCTAAAAACTCAATTGGTCGATCGGCATTAAAATATTTAGGGCAACTAGGAATAGACGAGAGCCTCGTGACTTGGGATGATGGGAGAATAGGCACTTACTATATAGAACACGGAAGTTCTATAAGAGGTACTAGGGTAACTTATGATCGTGCTAACTCCTCAGTAACAAATACTAAAATTACAGCACAAGCATGGCAAAATATTTTAAGAGGTGCTAAGTATTTTGTCTTAACAGGAATTACACCTGCTCTTTCCCAAGTATGTAGGGATAATATAAAAGAGGCACTTAGTGTAGCTAATATGAGTGGGATTAAGGTAGTTGTCGATCTAAACTATAGGCGTACGTTATGGGACCAATTTTCAGCAAAACAATCTTTCTTAAGTATATTACCATTTGTAGATGTTTTAATTGGGAATGTTGGCTCTGTTCGTGATATTTTCGGCATCGGTGTGCATAAGTTCTCAGGCTATGATAGTCTGATTAAAGCTACTGAGATCGCGGTAAAAGGTTTAGAAGAGATTAGCTATTTTGACTGTGTCGCACTGACTATGCGCCTACAAAAATCCGCTACTGAAAACGAGTTAGGGGGGGTGATCAAACGGGGAGATCAATACTTTTATAGTGCTTCGATCAAAACTGAGATAGTAGATAGGCTTGGCGGGGGAGATGCCTTTACGGCGGGTATAATCCATGGGCTGATAAATGATTGGCCAGAAGATAAGATTATAAAATTTGCCTCAGCCTCGTTTGCTCTTACACAGACTTTAAAAGGAGATATCAACTATATGACTGAAGCAGAAATATTGGCGGTAGCTAATGGTGCCGTCAAAGGATATGTAAAAAGATAGAGAGATGAAAAGAGAAGATATTCTAGCGCAACTACTCATTTCCAAGATAGTGGCTATCATAAGATTAAACTCGGCAGAGCCTGTGCACACCACAGCATTAGCTCTTCATGGTGGTGGTATCAATGTCATAGAAGTGACGATGGGTACACCTAATGCTTTGCAAGAGATTTATAAATTATCGAAGATTCGAGGCGTTATACCTGGTGTGGGTAGTGTGATCAATAAAGAGCAGGCTATAGAAGCGGTTTCTGCCGGTGCACAATTTATAGTGACACCTGCAAGCAAATCTGAAGTTATATTTGCTGCTCATGAATGTGGTAAACCAGTCCTGTCTGGGGCGCTTACACCTACAGAGATAATGCAAGCTTATGAGTGGGGAGCAGATGTTGTCAAATTATTTCCTGCATCGACTTTTGGTCTACCATATTTTAAAGCGGTACAAGCACCGATTCCTCATATTCCTATGATGCCCACTGGTGGTGTGACTGTGGATAATGCTAAATCATGGCTGGATAGTGGTGCAGTGTGTCTTGGAGTGGGTAGCTCACTTGTCGATAAAGATTTAATCGCTAAAGGTAAATTTGAAGAGATAGCGCAATTAGCAAAAGCAATGAAAGCTCAAGTAGGAACGTAAGATAAAGTTTATAGGATACTCTGATTACAAATTTATATAAGGCCATAAACCTTGCTATACTATACTTCAAAATTTCTAGTATAGGAGTGGTATAGAAAGAATAAGTTAATAATACTCTCAGAGGCTTTCTAAAAAATTCCTAACTTATAGGAATGAAAGACCTTTATATCAAAAACGGCTTAGTATTTAGTGGTGAAAACGAACCTGCGATAAAACAAAATATCCTAGTAGAGAAAGGAGTCATCACAAAAATGTCAAATGAGGAGTTAGAACTATCAGCCGATATAAAAGTCATAGATGCAGACGGTAAATGGGTTATGCCAGGATTTGTGGATAATCATACGCACTATGATGGAGAGGTATTAGTAGCTCCCTCACTTCAGGAGTCGATAAAGCATGGCGTCACTACTGTGATGTTGGGAGGATGTTCGCTTTCTTTTATCTGTGCTGATGTCGAGGATTGCTGTGATATGTTTACTAGAGTAGAGGCATTTCCGAGAGAAATACTTTATCCCATATTAAAAGAAGAAAAGAAATGGTCAACTCCCAAAGAGTGGGTCAACCATCTACATAGTTTGCCGGTCGGGCCAAATATTGCCTCTTTTCTAGGACACTCTGATATAAGAGCTGCAGTTATGGGCATCGATCGATCGCTTGACGAAAATGAAAAGCCGACACAAGATGAGATAGATGAAATGGCAGGCCTGCTCCAAGATGCACTTGATTGTGGATTTGTTGGGATATCTATGCAACACAATCCATGGGACAAGATGGATGGTAGACATTGGTCTAAACTCCTACCAGCAGCTTATGCCAAAGGGAAGGAAAGAAACGCATTGACCAAAGTTGTAAGGGAGAGAGGAGCCCATTTGCAAGGTGTTCCTAACTTAGTCAATAGGATAGGTGTATTTTGGTATATGTTTCAAAGTGCCTCATTTTTTTGGCGCAAGAAGCTCAAGACTTCTGTGGTAGCCTTGATGGATCTTAAAGGAGACAAGATGATAAGACCTATTGTCAGTGGACTATGTAAGATGGTTAACAATCTATTTGGCGCAAGTTTTAAAATGCAGGGATTCCCTGTGCCATTTAGAGTATATGCGGAAGGGATGGAACTAGTGGTTTTTGAAGAATTTCCGGCTGGCGAATTAGCAAGGCACTTGTCTCGAGATTTGAAAAAAAGGAATACTACACTCAATGATCCAGAATACCGCAAAATATTCAAAAAGAATTACCGCTCTAAATTGACACCTAAAGTTTGGCAAAAGGATTTTGGAGATGCCTATGTCATAGACGCACCCGACAAATCATTGATCGGTAAATCATTTTTAGCAATAGCTGAAGAAAGAAAACAACATCCTGTTGATACATTCTTAGACTTGGTGGTAGAGATGGACAAAGAGATATTATGGGAGACAACTATTGGTAATCATGATCCAGATAGATATAAGCCTCATTACAATGATCCTAATATTGTAATGGGATTTGCGGACTCAGGTGCACATATTAATAATATGGCATTCTATAATTTGGCCATAAGAGTCCTGCAGTACGTCAAAAGTTCGCATACTAAAGGCGAACCAATCATGAGCTACGAAAAAGCCATATGGAGAATGACAAAAGAGAATGCCGATTTTTTTAATATCGATGCGGGTCATCTGGCAATAGGTAAACGAGCGGATATAACCATCATAGATCCTGAGCAGCTAAGTGATAAGGTGCATGAATATCACACTGCAAAGTTTCTAAGCTCCTGCGATCGATTGGTTAATGATAGTAGTGGGGTGGTAGAGCATGTAATCATAAATGGCAAAGTAGCTTTAGAAAATGGAGAACTGACTTCTGAGATTGGTAATGTAAGATTCGGACAGTTTCTGCAAGCGAATCATGAGTATCCAAATCAGCGTATTGAATTTGATTTCTCCGGTAAGGAAGTTGAAATTTCAGAGCTGGCTTAATCTCTATAAATGGATAGCTCATCTAACTTGCATCAATTAGAGTGACTCCTTTAGTTTTTAGTAATTACGGAAATACTCATCACTAATCTTGAGAAAAATTTCCGTTCATATCTATTTCTTTATTTGAAAAAGGATCAATAAGCTCATTCACTATTTTAGCAAATTCTCTTCTACTGATAAAGCCATTCCCTTTAAGTTGAGTGCTCAGCTGTCCTTTTATATCTAGTCGATATATACTGGCCCAAGCCTCCAGTAGAATTTTAAATTCCTCATTTCTTAAGCTTATATCTTTGAATTTAAAATCACCTAAAGAGGGTTCAAATTTCTTAAGTGTAGCTGCAAGTGCTCTGGAGTCTACAATACTATCGGGGTAAAACCAAGTCTGATTAGCCCATTTGTAAGGCCTGCCTTCTCCCCTAAGAATGCCGCATGCACCTATCTTTTGAATGGCCTTAAATTCTTGTTCGCTCCGTTTTACATCATAATAGGGCATTAGGTATCCTCCTGCTGAGAGTATTTCAGCTTGAATACTTCTAATACTTACCTCTCTTGGTTTCTGACGATATTCTATACTCTTTGCAGCAAGCAAACCAGCCGCCTGACCGATTTGAATAATAACAGGTTGCAAGCGAGTACTACCGTTAGCTATATTACTTACAGAAATCGCCTTGTCTGCCATTATAAGATTATCCACCTTAGCTGGTACCAAACTCCCAAGAGGAATATTGAAAGAAGGAACAGGAGGGAATTCTATTTTTGGTGCATCTGTTCTTTCATAGTGGTGATGGTCTATCGGGTAATCACCCACGGCTATCCCAGTACGATATTGATTAGTAGCATAAGGATCTAGAATATGATTAATCGTTGTTTGTACTTCTCCAACAATCCGACGACCCTCTCTGTGGTAGGGCATCAGAGGGAGTAAGTCATTAGTTGGGAATTCGTCATCTGCTAATCCTAGATGTTCATACCCTAGTTCAGTTTGAATATAGTAAATGAATCTTAATGTTTTTTGCTTCGCGTTTTCATATTCTATGACTCTTTGATCTTTACTAACGGATACCACATTAGTGTAGTAGTCGTTGCCATTGATTGGCCAATTAATCATGTACTTTCCATTTGGGAGCTTGGCATAAGTTAGCATGGTTTCGCAGGAGTGTACATCGGGATCATCACAATCTTTTTGGCATGCACAATGAAATTCATTAGGAGTATAATTTGCTGGTTGGGGAATTGTCCTAACTGAGTTTTTACCATAGTCTTTTAATATGGCAGCATAGGTAAGATCTTGGATAATATCATTTGCTTGGGCTGGAGCCATACCCTCGCTAGATTCATTACGAGCATCCATACCTACTTTATAATTTACTCCTACAGCTGCTGCTGCATCTCCTAAGTCTGTACCATCAATTATTATTTTGGTATTTATTAGCCTACCGTCCGGGAGATTAATTTCCCAATACTCATTATGTTGCTTTATATTCTCCCAATTTGTAGTATCCCATACGATAAGATTCTCTTCAGCTTCCACTAATTGACGCCAGTATTTCTCACCGATATGAGGTTCGTACAAGGTATTGCTTACCCACCCAGTAGCCACACTATCTGGACCACCGTAGTGATCATGTATAAGCTGCCGCCACTCTCCCCACAGACCTGCCGGCATCATGTTGTTACCATCTATTGCAGATACACCAGCTGAGGTAGTCATACCGCCGAGCCAAGGTAAAGGATTGATTAGTAATGTAGATGCTCCACTTCGTGCAGATTGTATAGCAGCGGAAACGGCACCAGTACCTTCTCCAAGAATGACCACTTCATGATCATAAGTTGTCTTTTGTATACAACTCACACCGCAAATTACGCTCACGATCAAGATTAGTAGTATGTCGATTTTATTTTTCAATAGTTATAGATATATGTTGAAAGTAATAACATTTTATTTCAATTCTTATATCTTCCATATATCGAAATAATAAATTGATGATGAATGATCTGCGTATAAACTGTTCTATAATAATATATCTACTCTTAGTTTTTGTAGCATGTAATAGTGAAGAGAAATCACAAGCGACAGTAAAGAAAGAAGAATTAGAAAAGAAACCAAATATTGTAATAATTTATGCCGATGACCTTGGATATGGAGAGGTGGGGAGCTACGGCGCAACACAACTTAGTACTCCAAATCTAGATATGCTCTCAAGTGGTGGAGCTCGATTTACGAGGGGTTATGCCACCTCCGCAACTTGCTCACCGAGTAGGTATGCTTTACTTACTGGAGATTATCCTTGGCGAAACGAGAGAGCAAAGATCCTACCAGGCACCGCCCCTATGTTGATCAGTACAGAACAGATGACCATACCTAAGATGCTAAAGTCGCAGGGCTACCATACTGGGATAGTAGGGAAGTGGCATCTAGGACTAGGTGATGGGATGGTAGATTGGAATCAAAAAATATCTCCTGGGCCAAATGAAATAGGATTTGATTATTCCTACATTATGGCAGCTACGCAGGATCGAGTTCCTACAGTGTATATTGAAAATGGACATGTCTGTAGATTAGACCCTAATGATCCTATAGAAATAAATTATCAAAAAAACTTCGAGGGCGAACCGACAGGTGTTGACAGTCGAGAAACATTAAAGATGGATTGGCATCATGGTCATAATTATAGTATAGTCAATGGCATAGGTCGTATAGGATATATGAAGGGCGGAGATTCTGCTAAATGGGTAGATGAGAATATGGCGGATACCTTCCTAGTCAGGGCACAGAACTATGTTGTTGATCATAAAGACAATCCGTTCTTTCTTTACTATGCTCTACAACAGCCTCATGTGCCGCGTACGCCGCACCCTAGATTTGTAGGTAGATCAGGGATGGGCCCTCGTGGTGATGTGATTGTAGAAGCAGATTGGTGCGTGGGCGAATTTATCAAAACACTGGATGAACAAGGACTACTAGAAAACACCTTGATCATATTCTCTAGTGATAATGGCCCTGTACTCAATGACGGCTACTTTGACGATGCCGTGGAAAAATTAGGTGATCATAAACCTGGCGGTATATTAAGAGGGGGTAAGTACAGTTTATTTGAAGCAGGAACAAGAGTGCCATTTTTTACTTATTGGAAAGATAGGATTAAGCCACATACTACAGATGCGATGGTATCGCAAGTAGATCTTTTATCGTCATTAGCTAATCTTGTGGGTAGTGAAGTAAGAGGGAATGATAGTGAGGAGATGCTTGATGTGTTTTTGGGAGACAGTGACCAAGGAAGAGATGAGTTGATCCTAGAAGCGACGTCCCGGACTGCCTACAGACGAGGCGATTGGGCATATATTCCAGCGTACGATGGACGAGCTATTAATAAATTTGTGAATATAGAATTAGGGAATTCTAAACAACCTATGCTATTTAATTTAGTTGATGATCTGTCTCAGCAAAATAATCTTGCCGAAAGCAAACCAGAAAAACTAGCAGAGATGATCGCTGCATTTGAAAAAATAAGAGGGGCAGACTATAACAAGACTAAAAAGCTAGAATTGAAGTAGTATAATGAAACTAAATATCGCATTCGGAATTTTTGTATGTATACTTCTTGCTTCCTGTGCACAATACGTCAAGCAATTAACAAAGCAGTCGCCACCTAATGTGTTATTAATTTGCATAGACGATCTACGTCCTGAATTAAAGTGCTACGGAGCAGACTATATCGAATCCCCTCATATAGATGCACTAGCAAAAAAAGGAATATTATTTAACAAGCACTTTGTGAATGCACCGAGTTGTGGGCCTTCAAGATACACTTTGTTGACGGGGCAGTATGGTACAGCAGTAAACAATGCTCTTTTTCTTAGAGCAGAAAAAATAGTAAAAAAAGAATCCGTAGATCCAAGTATGCCGGAATGGTTTAAGGATCATGGCTATACTACTGTTTCTGTAGGTAAGGTGTCTCACCACCCTGGAGGAAGAGGTGGTGCAGATTGGGACGACAACTCGATAATCGAAATGCCAAATGCTTGGGATAAGCACTTAATGCCTAGTGCAGAATGGGAGCATCCTCGAGGGATGATGCATGGGTTAGCAAATGGTGAGATCAGAGTAAAAAGCGGCGAGATGGATGTTTATCAAGCAGTCAGTGGCGATGATGATATTTATCCTGATGGTATTATAGCGAACGAAGCAGTTACTCAGTTAAGAGCACTTACTGATGATCAGCAAAAGCCTTTTTTCATGGCGGTGGGATTTATAAGACCTCACTTGCCTTTTGGTGCACCTAAAGCTTATCTTGATATTTATGATAAAGTAGAGTTGCCAATAAGCAACTACCCACAAAAGCCTGCTGGTAAAACTACCTGGCACCAGTCAGGAGAATTTATGAAATACAATCGTTGGGATAGAAACCCCAATGAGGATATGGAGTTTGCTGCGGAGATACGTCGGCACTATGCCGCTTGTGTTAGCTATGCAGATGCGCAGGTAGGTAAGTTGTTAGATGAATTAAAAAAGTCAGGAAAAGATAAAAATACAATAGTGGTTTTATGGGGAGATCATGGTTGGCATCTAGGTGAGCATGCGATATGGGGCAAGCACAGTTTGTTTGAAGAATCATTGCATTCACCGATGATAATCTATGCTCCTAGCATGAAACAAACTGGAATTCAAACAGAGGCTATAGTTGAGACCTTAGATTTATTTCCTACGCTGTGTGATTTGGCAGGAATTACTCAGCCTGATTTTGTACAAGGAGTTTCATTGGACGAAGTATTAAGAGATCCTAATTTAAATGGTCATCCTGCGATTGCATATACAAGGGGAGCATCTACCATCCGGACTATGACGCATCGAATGACCTTACACAAGGATGGTTTTGTAGAACTGTATGATCATACTTCCGAAGGAAAAGAAACCATAAATATTGCTATAGAAAACCCGGCTATTGTTAAGACCTTAGAGCAAATCCTTATTGATAGATTAGGAAGTGATATTTAAATGTTATGTAAGTATAATAAATGGTATACATCCATTGATAACAAGTTTAGAAATATTACAATTGATCATCACGAATTAAGACATATTCTAATAAAAACAAGACATTCCCTTAGTCCACAAAAAATCATCTTTAAACAACAGTACTGAATGAGTCAAAAGTATATACAAATTCATCCTGAAGATAATGTTGTAGCAGCCTTAACTGATTTGGAGAAAGGTGAATCATTTCTAATCAATGGTATAAAAGTAGTTTTACAGGAAGAGGTTAGAGCAAAGCATAAGTTTACGGTAGCTACTCTTGCTGAAGGGGAGATCATAAAAATGTATGGCGTTATGGTAGGAAAGGCTAGTGAGAGGATACCTCAGGGGAGTAGGATATCAACAGAGAATACAGAACATGCAGCTCAAAGTTATGGAGAGAAAGATAGGAGTTCTAAATGGAAAATCCCAGATGTGTCAAAATGGAAGGACAAAACTTTCCTAGGATATCATAGAGCAGATGGTAAGGTAGGAACTATGAATTACTGGATAGTCATTCCTTTAGTATTTTGTGAAAACAGGAATATCAAAGTAATACAAGAAGCGATGGCTGAGCAATTGGGCTATTCGACGGACCGTCAATTTTCGGTAGATACTCAGTTGTTGATTGATCAATATAGAGATGGAGCAAGCACTGAAACCTTGCTGAATACAGATATAATACGAAGCAGTGAAGAGATCCAAAAGAAACGTACTTTTCCTAATATAGATGGTATAAAATTTCTAACACATGATGGAGGTTGTGGAGGCATACGACAAGATAGCGAAACGCTTTGCAGACTCTTAGCTACCTACATCAATCACCCTAATGTAGCTGGGGCAACGGTGTTAAGCTTAGGATGTCAGAATGCCCAGTACAAATTGTTAGAAAAATCACTGGGTGAGCTAAATCCAAAATTCCACAAGCCACTATATATTTTAGAACAACAAGAAAGTGCTTCAGAGCGAGAGTTTATAGCTACCGCTGTTAAGAAAACTTTCGTAGGATTAATCAAAGCAAATAAGATAGAGAGGACGCCTGCTTCCATAAAAAACTTATCTCTTGGGTTAGAGTGTGGTGGCTCTGATGGCTTTTCAGGCATATCTGCTAATCCAGCGCTGGGTTATGCATCTGATCTTTTAGTAGCTCTAGGAGGATCAGCGATCTTATCGGAGTTTCCAGAATTAAATGGAGTAGAGCAAGGACTGATTAATCGATGTGCTACGAAATCTAAGGCAGATAAATTTGCAAGAATAATGAAAGCTTATTCGGATAGTGCAGAAGCAGTGGGCTCAGGATTCAAAAATAATCCTTCACCTGGCAATATTAAGGACGGCCTAATCACCGATGCTATGAAGTCGGCAGGTGCAGCTAAGAAAGGTGGGACCTCGCCAATAACAGATGTACTCGATTATACTGAGGTAGTAACTAAATCAGGATTGAATCTACTATGCACACCAGGCAATGATGTAGAAAGTACCACTGGGCTGGCAAGTGCAGGAGCAAATCTTATTGTATTCACAACAGGATTAGGAACTCCGACGGGTAATCCAATCACTCCTGTTATCAAAATGTCAAGCAATAATTCTTTAGCAAAAAGGATGTCAGATATAATTGATATCAATGCCGGTACAATCATAACAGGAGAGGAGACGATAGAAACAAAGGGAGCAGAATTATTAGATTTATTAATAAAGGTAGCAAGTGGAGAAGTTACAACCCACGCCACTAGATTAGGACAAGATGATTTTATTCCATGGAAGCGAGGGGTTAGTTTGTAAGAGAGGAGCAAGGAGTTAGGTGTAAAGGGCTAGATTGTAGGAGTGTTATAAAAATTAGAGTGTAAATAACTATGAATATTCTAAATAGGAAAACGGCTGATTTACCTGCAACTAGACCAAACAAGATTCTTCAGTTTGGAGGAGGTAATTTCTTGAGAGCGTTTACTGATTGGATGATTGATGAGCTAAACAAGGTAACTGATTTTGATGCAGGAGTAATCATTGTGAAGCCTACTGAGCGAGGAGACTATACAGCTTTGCGCGAGCAAGATGGATTGTTCCATATAGTAACAAAAGGTATCAGGGATGGAGAGCTGGTAGAAGAACATCAGTTAATAGAATGTGTCCAGGAGGTTATTCATCCTTATTTAGAGTGGGATAAGTATTTGAGATCTGCAGAGAGTCCGTTCATTCGATTTATAATATCTAACACCACAGAGTCTGGAATAAAGTTTAATGAAGCAGATAAGTTTTCAGATAGTCCGCCAATTGAGTTTCCTGGTAAGTTAACAAGGTGGTTGTATCATCGGTGGAAACATTTTAGAGGGAGTGCGGATAGTGGCTGTGTCATGCTTCCTTGTGAATTGATAGAGGCAAATGGGGATGCACTTAAGGCATGTGTTTTAAAGTATATTGAGTTCTGGGAATTGGGTGGAGACTTTTTAGATTGGTTAGATAAGGAGAATCACTTCTGTAATACGCTTGTCGATAGGATAGTACCAGGATTTCCAAAAGATATTATCGAAGAGGTTTACAATAAAATTGGTTTCGAAGATGTGCTGGTAGTAGCTGCTGAGCCTTACCATACATGGGTTATAGAAGCGTCTTCTGCTATTCAATCACAATTACCTTTCGATCAAACAAATCTCAATGTGGTGTTCACCGATGATCTATCTCCATTTACTCAGCTAAAGATTAGGATTTTGAATGGTGCGCACACTGCAATGGTCCCAGTAGGGTATCTTGCAAATATAGAGTCGGTTAGAGAAGCTATCGAAGATGAAAAAGTAGGAAGCTTTGTCAAACAAATAATTTTCGAAGAGATACTTCCGATCTTAGATTTACCTCAAGATCAAAAAGAGAAGTATGCTAATGATGTCTTAGATCGATTTAGAAATCCATTTATTCATCATCAGCTTATAAGCATTTCACTTAATTCAACTTCGAAATTTAGAACTCGAGTTCTTCCTTCCTTACTGGTATATATTGAGAAGTATAATGAAGTCCCTAATAATTTGGTCACAGCTTTCGCAGCTTTAATTTGTTTTTATAGTGGTAAGAGAGGTGATCAAGATATTCCTTTGAAGGATAGTAAAGTTGCACTTTCATTTTTTAGGGATGCATGGGCACGATGGACAACAACTAAAGATACTTCGCGATTAGTACAAACTGTTTTATCTCATTCAGACTTATGGGGGGTAGATCTTTACGGGGTAAATGGACTATCAGATGCAGTGGTGATTGCTATTGAGAAACAAGTTGCCAGCCTCACTTTATGATCGATCATATTACTTTAAATACAGGGTGCTCTTAAGCTCCACATCCGTAGCAACGGATTTAGTAAGCACTGAAGGTTCTTCTACATTATAATCTTTAAAAACTATAGGGAATTTACATTTGACTACCGTATAGCCATCTTTTTTAAAGAGGGTAGATTTAAAGGAAATTTGTTTTGAAACTCCATGAATCGTCATCTCGCCAGTAACATTTACCTCAGTCTTATCCACTAAGTCTGATAGGTTTTGATCAATCGTTCCTATAAAGGTAGCGTTGGGATATTTTTCACTTTCCATATACTCCTCATTAAAATGATCCTGCATCATTTCATATTCAAACTCAAAAGTTTTGATCCCGATTACTATTTTTACATCTCCCGATGTGAGATCCAACTGTACATCGATTTCTTCTGAAGTAGCCTCTATGTCGGAAAGTATAGACGAGGTATAAAAGTCAACTTTACCATGATCAAACGTAAGCTCTTGAGCCTGAATAAAGTTGGCTGATATACAAATTGCTAAAGCAACTAAAAAGTATTTTGAAAAGAATCTTATCATTCTTCGTCTTCAGTTTTTAGTTTGAATAGTAAGTGGCCTACCAAAATAATATTCTCAGCAAGACGAGGACTTCCCCAGTCTAATCCGTAATCCATTCGGTTAACGGTAAGAGAAACTTGGAGTCCATAAATAAATCCTTTTTTAGTTTCTTTTTTGCCTGTTACTTTAAAAGTAACCTCTTGGTCTTTCTCCATGCCATGGATGGTCAACTTGCCAGTAGAGGTATAAGTACCATCATCCATTTTAGTTGCCTTATTAGAGGTGAATTTAATCTGTGGGTGCTTCTCTACGTTTAAGAATTTGTCGCTTTTTACGTGCTCTGCAAGTCTGTCTGCAATCACATTAACACTAGTTGCATCCACGATAAACTCAATACTTGCATCAGTCAAGTCTTCTCTTGAATTTGTAACCATGGTGCCTTCAAACACCTTAAACTCACCAGTCCTCATAGAAAAATCTTCCCATCCGACTTCGAATCTAAGATTAGAGTGTGGATTATCAACTAACCAAGTCTCTTGCCCGAAAGCTGAAAAGCTAAGCCCTAAGCTCAAAAAAAATATAACTATGTGTTTCATTATTTTATGTTTTGATAAAAATATTAAGTTCTGCAAAGTTCTTACATATTTTCATTTGTTAAAACCATTTAACAACAATTTAAGTTGCTTTACTATTTACAAATCTCTCACACAACGGAAGCCTGTATGCTCCAATCCTGTATCTGGGCTAGACTTCATCCTAGAGCCTGATCGATACCCAGAACAGTAGCTATCGTTACACAAGAATGAGCCTCCTCGCACCACCTTCACAGGGACACTAGGTTGGTATGGGTCAAAGCTACCCTCTGGCCCTTGTGGGTTATCGGTTTGATTATTATCGACTAGACATTGGTAGTAGTCCTGATGAAACCAGTCATTACACCATTCCCATGTATTACCGGCCATATCATAGAGTCCATAACCATTTGGAGCAAATGACTTAACAGGTGCTGTTTTTTCATATCCATCTAGCCGAGTATTGATCGTAGGGAATTCACCTTGCCAAAAATTAGCTTTGGTCTTGTCTGAGTTTTCTAACTCATCTCCCCATGGGTATACTTTATTGTCAGATCCTCCTCTGGCGGCATATTCCCACTCTGCTTCCGTTGGTAGACGTTTACCTGCCCACCTGGCATAAGCCGCTGCATCATACCACGATATGTGTATCACAGGATGATTTTCTTTGCCTTTGATTGTACTCCCTTCTCCTTGTGGATTTTTCCAACTAGCTCCCTTTTTAAATATCCACCAATTGTTAACTTGTAAGTTTTGAGTCCCCTTTGCAGGGTAGACAAACACCAGTGACCCTGCGACTAATATCTCAGGATCTGGCTCAGGAGATCCAGGAGGCAGTTGTGCCATGATATCTTCTAAAAGGATCGCTTTCTCAGCAGTAGTCACATAATCTGTAGCTTCTACAAATTCAGCATATTGAGCATTGGTTACCTCTGTCTCATCCATATAGAATCCATCTATAGTTACCTTATGATTAGGAAATTCATCTTGTCGAGGCTGAGTACCTGGTAAGTTGGTTTTAGCAGTCTGGGCATTTCCGCCCATTGAAAATTCGCCTCCATTAATTTTGATCATTCCTTGTGTGCTTTTTGCCATGGTTTGATCAGTTTTTATTTTGGCTACCTCTTGTAGTGCTTTTCCGTCTAAGCGATTAGACCCCATATTTGGCGTGTAGCACATGGTTGATTTAGCTTCTATATCTTTATTGTTTTGTGAGACAGTGGTAGGTTTGCATTGCAATAAAAAAAAGCAAGCTAAAAGAAGGAGGGCTATAAATGCGTTATCTCTTTGCATGGGATATAAAAGTAGTATCCATCTTAATCAATTAAGTTAAAAATCTATAATTACTCCTATTTATTTTAATAAAGAAAGAATTTAAAAACAGATACCAAAATGATATATAGCTGATTGCAGCTTAAATCGATAGGTAGTTTTATTGTTATAGCCTTGGAGACTAAACCTTCTGAAGAGTAAGGTCCCAATGAATTACATAGGAATTAACATTATGTTTTTAAATCACTTCTAAATATATTCACCAAATGATAGAAGCAGAGATTCGAAAAAAGCTTGAAAACTGGCAAGAGATTATTGCAAAGTATCAAAAACCAGATACAAAGAGAGCCATTATCCAGTTAGTAAATACTTTCTTACCCTTTTTTGCTATATGGACTTTGATGTATTTCTCCCTGAGTTGGTCCTATTGGATCACTTTATTTTTAGGATTAGTCAATGCATTTTTTTTAGCGAGGATATTTATTATACAGCATGATTGTGGGCATTCCTCTTTCTTAAAATCTAAGAAGTGGAATAATGCCATAGGCTTCTTTTGTAGTTTTTTTAGTTCGATTCCGTATAAGTATTGGGCTAGAGTACACAGCTACCATCATAGCCACTCTAGTCAGTTAGAGTATGCAGATAGGGATGTAGGCGATATCAAGTTTCTTACGGTTAAGGAGTATAGCGAGAGATCGAAATGGGGTAAATTTAGATATCGAGTATTTAGACATCCATTGGTTATGTTTGGGATTACACCATCAGCCTACTTGTTAATCTCTAATCGTATGATGGTATACAGCTTTAAAGGATGGGATAAGACTAAACGATCACAAGTGATCAATAACCTGACCTTACTAACAGTATATATTTTATTGGGTTCTCTTTTTGGGTGGAAAAAATTTCTTGCCATCCAAATTCCAATTCTGATGATGTTTGGAGCTATCTCGTTTTGGTTTTTCTATGTACAGCACCAGCATGAGCATACCTATAAAGAATGGAAAAATAACTGGGATCATCTAGTCGCCTCTATTAGGGGGAGTACCTACTATAAAGTGCCTAAAATATTTCAGTGGTTGACTGGAAATATTTCCTTTCATCATATCCATCATCTTAGCTCTAGGATTCCTAATTATAACCTAGAGCGATGTGCGAAAGAGAATCCTATACTTCAAAAGTATGTAACCATACTTACCTTTAAGGAGAGTCTCAAGTGCATGTTTGTAAAACTATGGGACGAAGAAAAAAATAGAATGATCTCATTTAAAGAATATCACAGATTACAAAAACGACTGGCCTAGATTTAATATGGAAAAATATACAGCAATAAAAGAAAAAGCAGCAAAGTACAAATCGCTTTTAAGCACAGTAGATATCTATAGGACTGAATGGAATAAGAAGCTCAAGAAGTATATTATCAAAGAGTCTAAAGCTATACTCGCGGCTACAGAGATAGAAGCAGAGGTTAATTCAGAAACGACAGTCAGTGGCTTAGAAGCAATCACTATTAAATTAGGGATGCGTAGGAGTGGCATCTATGAGAAGGTAGATGGAGGTGAAAAGAAAGCAATTTGGAAAGATTACGGAGCCTTAATATTTGGTCAGTTATTTAATGGTAAAATACAAGTATGGATGACCTATCCGATACTAGAAGGGTTAATGGAACCTAGACCTCCCAGAATGATAGGCATATACGCTCCGCCAGAGTTTAATGATGCTTTAGTGCTTTCTAACATGGAATTCTTCATTAACGAACTGATTGCCTGGGAAGATTATGACGATGATGTACCGACTGACAAACCAAAAGCTATAGGATTTGGTACAGGCTTATCACCAGATCAGTTGTAGATAAAACAGTCAAAGGTATTAAGTATCCTTTCTTTCTGATCGATATCTAGGTCTATCTGGTATGAGTCGGACTTACTGACGATCTTTATGTTACGCAGGGTAGAAGAGCTTAGTTTTTTAATCATCCTAGCATCGCCAAAGATGCCTCCCATATTTACGGATACAATTCCTTTACAGTTTTCGTTATTGCTGGATCTTATATCTGATACAGTGTCATCTGTAAACTCAAAGGATACTTTAGAGTTACGATTAAAACATACTTCCTTGATACCTTTGAAGTGTAGGGTAAATTCTTTGTTGTGCCTAATCATCATCATATCAAAAACCATTTTACCATCCTTGTCTAGGAGTTTGACTTTTTCCTTAGCCATTAGTCTTACTATACCAGTGATGGTATCCGTTTTTACATCTACATAATTGGTACAACGGCTTCTATCCTCACTAATTAGTTTTTCATTATCCATCGGCTTGAGGCTGCAAAAAACGATGACAACTAATAGCAATGAAACTAAAAGGCTAAAATTCTTTTTCATAATCGTAAAAAGGTGGTGTAATACTGTTAAGACCACTAATACACAAAAAAGATACCATTCTTTATGTATTTCACTCATTATTAACATTTTACACAGTTTAATTTTTAATAAAGGATTAGTGTAATAATTAAAGAAATATACAGCTATTCATATTTTTGTAGTATTGATTAAACCAAGTAGAATTTACTAATATGTTCGATCTGTTATCCTTTGTTATGCCTGATTTTGCTAGCTCAGCAGTATGGATGAGTTTGCTAACCCTTACATTCCTAGAGATCGTACTGGGCGTTGATAATATTATTTTCATATCCATAGCTTCTAGCAGATTGCCAGAGAGTGAGCAGTCTAAGGCTACCAATATTGGATTAGTATTCGCTATGGTATTCAGAGTAATATTATTGTTTGGTATCTCTTGGTTAGTAGCGATGTCTGATCCATGGTTCCATATTGATTTCCTTGGGTTAAAAGGTGGCTTTTCAGGACAGAGTGTGATTCTTTTTGGAGGAGGTATATTTTTATTATACAAAGCTGTAGCTGAGATACACCATAAGTTAGAAGGGGAGGAGCATGGTGATGTAGATAAGGGTAAGAAATCTACTCTCTCAAGTGCTATCATTCAGATTACGCTGATCAATGTGGTATTTTCTTTCGATTCTATTTTGACAGCTGTTGGTATGACTACCGGGGTAGAGGGTGCCTTGTTCATCATGATAGTTGCGGTAGTGCTTTCTGTTTTAATCATGATGCTATTCGCAGCTCCCGTGAGTAGATTTGTCAATAAACATCCAACTATCCAGATGCTAGGGCTGTCTTTTTTAATCCTTATAGGTTTTATGTTAATTTTAGAAGCAGCGCACCTTGCACATTTTACAATAGGCGGATCGCCAGTTGGTGCAGTACCTAAAGGATATCTATATTTCGCAATTACCTTTTCATTATTGGTAGAGTTCCTTAATATGAAATTGAGGAAAAAAACGAAACCCATCCAGTTGCATGGTATTCAAGAAGATGCAATTGAGGAAGGAGTTTTGAAAGCCTAGATGAAGTACTTTGCCTTTGGACTACTTTTTCTTTCCATAGTATCTTGTAGAGAATCACCACCGATCACGAGCTACGAGGTCATACAGGGAGAAACGATGGGTACTTACTACAGGGTAAGCTATGAGAGCGTTGCGGGTATAACCAAGTCTGCACTTGCATCAAAATTAGATTCTATATTATTTCTTATTAATGATGAGATGTCTACTTACATTGATTCGTCTTTTATAGCAGAATTTAATAGTAGTGATAAGGTAGATTCACAGGTCCCGATTCATTTTAGGAGTGTATTTGAGTGTGCGAAGAAATTGTATAAACATACAGAAGGCAGTTTTGATCCTACAGTTATGCCATTGACAAACTATTGGGGCTTCGGTTATAGTGGCAAAGTAGCTAAGGAAGATTGGGATAGCCTAGAGGTCAAGCAGATTGTAGATATCGTAGGATTTGATAAGGTGGAAATAAGAAATGGTATACTCTCGAAGCAGGAACCAACTATTCAATTAGACTTCAGCGCTCTAGCAAAAGGTTATGCGGCAGATATAATAGCTATAGACATGAAAAAGTATGGTATAGAAAATATGTTAGTCGATATAGGTGGAGATGGCTACGCGGAAGGTAAAAGTAAATCTGGTAATAATTGGAGGTTTGGGATTAATGTGCCAGATACAGACGCTGCTTATACTGATGTTTTCGTAGCCTTAGAAATTGATAAAAAAGGCCTTGCCACATCAGGGAACTATCGTAATTATTACGAATTAGATGGAGAGTTATATGGTCATACGATTAATGCTAAGACTGGTTTTCCTTTTAGAAGTAATGTGCTCAGTGCCAGTGTAATAGCTGAGACTGCCATGGAAGCAGATGCTCTAGCAACAGCTTGTATGGCATCTTATCTAGACGAGGGATTAGCAATGATTGAACGACTACAAAATGTAGAAGCTTACTTGATCTATCAGGATGAAGAAGGAAAAATGAAACAGAAGTATACAACTGGATTTAAAGATTATATATTAGAGTAATATGAAGTTGAACTTAGACAGAGATATCGTTTTTTTTGACATAGAGTCGACCGGGCTAAATGTGATGAAAGATAGGATCGTGCAGATTGCACTCATCAAGCACAAGAAGGATGGAAGCGATCCAGAGGAAATAGAATATCTCATAAATCCTGGTATTCCGATTAGCCCTGAGGCAATGGCAGTGCATGGTATCACTCCAGAAGATGTAAAAAACAAACCTACCTTTCAACAACTTTCTAAAGAATTATTTGATTGGATAGGCGACTCAGATCTAGGAGGATATAATTCTGATAGATTTGATATTCCGATGCTCATGGAGGAGTTTGCTCGGGTAGGCTTGCAGTTTGATCTTGATAATCGGAGACATATAGATGTGCAGCGTATCTTCTATAAGATGCAACCCAGAACGCTCAAAGCAGCATATAAATATTTTTGTGATAGCAAGCTAGAGAATGCTCACGACGCCCTAGCAGATGTCAAAGCGACTGTGGATGTTTTCATGGGTCAGCTAAAAATGTATGATGGTGTAGATTATGAAGATGGGGATGGATTTATCACAGAATCACCTATTAAAAATGACATGGAAGCCATCTATCAGTTTACGACAGATTCTAGGATGCTAGATGCGACACAACGCCTTAAATACGATAATGATGGCACCGTCGTTTTTAATTTTGGAAAGTATGTCGGAAAGCCAGTTGCAGAGTTACTATACAATGATAGACAGTATCTTAACTGGATTTTAGAAAAGGATTTTTCAACTCAAGTAAAACATATAGTCAAAAGGCTGGTAAAAGAATATGCAGAAAACCTCAAATCAAAAAAGAAAACAGATACTCCAAGTTCTGGTGATCAGTCTAAGCTTTTTTAGCCTTATTTTCTTTTGCAATTCTTGTTATGAGCCGATAGAAGGATGTCTTGATATTAATTCTGAAAACTACGAGGTCTCTGCAGATAGAGCTTGTGATTCCTGCTGTGTGTTTCCTGATTTTAAGTTGAATATAGATCAAGTGTTTAATGCTGAGGACTTCTCATTAGGTGATACATTGATAAATGATATCGGAGTTACATTTAAGATCACTGATTATCTAATGATTTTTTCTTCATTTAGTCTAACATCCGTTGATAATATATTTACTGTCATAGACTCCACTAGGGTACCTTGTAACAGTAGTGTTGACAACTACGAAGTAAACGATTTGGTAAGTATTAGAAGCTCCACCAGTCTATTAACTGTAGGTAAGTGGATGCAGGCAGGTGCCATTAATAATATCAGTTTCTTATTAGGTCTAAATGATTGCTATCATGATGCAGGTCTTTCTGGTGTAGAGGAGGAGAGTAGAATAGCTTCGGTAGATACATTGTATCAACCAAGTGAAGGTTTTAAAACCCTCATTCTAGAAATAAATGATACGCTTAGGTATGAATTTATAGGGGATTCGGAGTCGATAGGTATTTCTAAGCCGATAATAGCTTCTAATGCACCAGGTAATACTTTGGTTTTTGGAATGAAGATTGACTTTGGGGTATGGCTGGCTACTTTTGACCCAAATGATAGTGTAGAAGCGACAAAAACTAAGCTAATGCAGAGCCTAGAACGGGCTATCACCTTTACGGAGTAATCTTTTTTCTTTTTAAATCGTTTTATATGGATGCTAGGACGATTGAGAATACTATTTTATTGGATGCCTATTGTTTTGTTATGGGCTTGCTGCGATGGTCCAGTAAGTGAGGTAGATCTTAAGTCCATACCCTATGATCCGCAGGTATATACGCCTGATGTACCAGCTAACTTTCCTCCATTAGAAGTGCCGGCCGATAATCAACTCACTGTGCAAGGAGTAGAGCTAGGAAGGAGATTATTCTATGATACAATACTATCTGCTGATAGCACCATGTCATGTAGCTCTTGCCACTTACAAGAGAATAACTTTACTGATAATCTGGCAGTGAGTGAAGGTATAGATCAGATTCCAGGGAAAAGGAGCAGCATGACACTTCTAAACGTGGCATATAGCAATACGGGATTGTTTTGGGATGGGGGTGTCAAGACACTTGAGGAGCAAGCTTTACTTCCTGTAGAAGATCCTATAGAGTTGCATGACTCTTGGCCAAATGTAGAGGCTAAGCTGAGAAGGCATGCCGACTATCCAAGATTATTCAGGCAGGCATTTGGGATTGAGCAAGAATCAGATATCACAAAACTACTTGCCGCTAAAGCCCTGGCTCAGTTTGAGAGGATTATGATTAGCTCCGGTAATTCTAAATACGATAGAGTGATCAATGGAACAGATGTTTTTACAGATCTTGAGCTGGATGGTCATGATATCTTCTTTGATGTGAGTGAAGATGTAGAGCGACATGCAGAATGTGGCCACTGCCACAATGCTCCACTTTTTACGACGAATGAATTCTTTAATAACGGTATAGATAAGGTCGCTACATTAAATGATTTTATAGATCCAGGAAAGGGGCTGCTTACAAATAGACCCTTTGACAATGGAACATTTAAAGTTCCTACCTTAAGAAATATTGAGCATTCCGCTCCTTATATGCATGATGGGCGGTTTGCTACACTAGATGAGGTCATAGACCACTACATAACTGGAGGTAATCATGCTGATAATCTAGCTCCAGTCCTAAGACCTTTGATCTTAAATGATTATGATAGATCAGCCTTAATTGCCTTTATAAGGACTTTAGAAGATCCTAATTTCCTTAACAACCCACTTTTATCCGACCCTTTCTAGCTTACATTTTCAATTTAATTTTAATTATTTACATACTTTGTGGTACCAATACTGGTGATCGTATAATTTTAAAAAATTGTATATCAAGTATTTACACATAAATTAAATACATATATAATATATTTATATGTAACAAAATGTTATTTTTGTCTTTGAATCCGCTGATTTTAATTCGCACTATTGTACTGTGTATCTGAATAATCAATAATCAAGATACGCGGGCTAAAGAGTCAGCACGATAATTCAGATATGTTCATGGGATTATATTTTGTTAATGATAGAATCTTCGACTTTTGAGGAGTCTATCATTAACAAATTTTTACAAATTTGAAAGATTGAGTTTTAGTTATATATTTTCTCCTTTGTGAGATGAGGAGAACGCAAATTATGAATATGTTCATGGGATTATAATTTGCAAAGTTGGTCGATAAGCTGTTGACCAACTTTTTTTTTGCCCATTATTAAGCTTACCATTCCTTTAGCTTTATGCCATCTAATAGCTGACCCAAGTTGTAGGAAAATATTTATTTTACGATTATAACAGTTCTGCTACAATGGAGATTTATCCTGCATTGATTCGTCTGTAAGTGTAGACAAGAAGTCTTGGTAAATGAAAGAAGTTTCAGATTGATAAAAAGCGGAAAGCATGCATATCAAATCCTTTCTCAAGCTCTAGAGAAGCAACATAAGCAATAATTCCAAAAGATCTTATGCAGGATTAGTAACTACCAAAATACCTTCTCAGAAACCACTCCAGAAGTAGCAACAAGCCCAACAGTCCCATCAACCATTTGACATTGATTATAGATTTAGTTGTAGTTGTAGGATACACAATAGGTTTAATACTATTGCTGGTTAGCAAGGTCTCTGTCAGCTGAGAAATCTCGTTAGGCTGAAAAAGTTTACCACCATACTTGGTTGAAATAGTATTGAGTAAATTATGATCTGCAGTGAGATTAAATAACTCTAGTTGTATGCTTTGCACAGAAAAACTGCCTTTTTGCGAAAGTTTTTTCCCTTCATAATTTACATATGATTCGTAGGTATAGCTGCCTTCTTCTAGGACGCCTGCGTCTAGGCTATAAGTTTGATCACGCTTAGAGAAGGTAAATTGAAACTCCTCTTTTCCATCCTTTTTGATAGTGATAAATACTTCCGGCTCATTGATAAGTTGATAACTGTTGTTATAAAGCTCAGCATCAAAATAGATGTGTTCGTTTTCTTTATAGATGTTGTTATTAGCCGTGACTCTAAATTTCCTTTTATCTTCCTTGACAGAGGTGTAGGTGATCGCTTTTGTCAATAAGTCTTTGACCACATCAAAATTTTGAAACTGCAGATATTCAAATAATTTCCACTTCCAAAACCCCTCCGCTACAAAAACTCCAGTCTTTATTCCATTCTCTTCACTAAAACTTAAGAGTGGATATTTAGTAACTATATTTCCTATTTTTTGGTAGAGGAGTGTGTTTGTCTTTGGTCCTTCTTTAAACTTTCCAAACGGTGCTACCACAGGAACAAATTTTTCGAGGCTCTCAGCTGTTTTATCTTCTGTATTAAACAAGTTGAAGTTATTTGCAAATAAGGCCGTCACCTCGTTACTATTGCCCTCCTTGCCGCTAATAGTAAGTACATTCTGAGCACTATTAAACTTCCTAAAGTTAGTCTGCTGGCCTACCATGAAAAAGCGTGGTGTTTTCCTTGCTTCCATTCTGTCTAACAATGGTTTAATGTCAAATGTCTTAGATGGCAGATTGTGAAAGATCACAAAATCATATTCTACAATATTAACTTGATCTTTAGGATATTTGATGGTAAGGACATAGTTCTTATTGCTCTCCAGTAAGGCTTTGATAGCTGCGATATCTGGATTAGGAGAGTTTGCCATGACCAGTATCTTTTGCCGAGCGTCTAAGACTTCTACATAGATATCTTTGAGGTTATTGGCGTTAGAAGATTCGTCAGTTATCTGGTTAACTACAACCCGGTAACGATTCACACCAGCTCGGTCTGCATCTATTATCATGCTTTTAGTCTCAAAGAAATCATTGCTATTAATTAGCAGGTTTTCTTCTTTTACCGTGCTCCATGATTCTCCATTCCTTCTTTGTAATCTTAATTTGCTTCTACTACCAGTTGCGTTTTTAGCCTGAATATCTACTTGTATACCAAACTTATCTCCCAAGTAAGCGATCTTGTTATGATACACATGTTTTATGCTAAGATCACGCTTGATCGTAGTATCTCCTAAGGCAACGGAATAAATTGGTGCCTTGAATTTTAGATTTTGATATAATGGATTTTTGCCTTCATTAAATATCCCATCTGTAGCTAAGATAATAGCTCCTAGATTCTGATCATTATAAGTATCATTGATATAGCTCAGTGCTTTAGATAGGTTAGTCACCTTATCTCTTAGGGCACTTGTATCTGTATCAATCGTTACCTTATCTCCAAATCCTAGTTTGATAAGCTCATACTTTTCGCTGATCTGATCTGAGATTTGAGCTAAGCCACTTTGATAGTTTTCATAACTAGGATCATCCATAGATGCTCTTATAGACTCAGAGTTATCCTGTAGCAAGATGATAGAAGGGTTTTTTATTTCTTCTGAAGTCTGCTTCAGCAGTGGAGATAATAGTAGTGTTGCCAAGCCACTCACTGCTACGAATCTCATAGCTCCAAGCACTATAGGCACCCATCGGCCATACTCAGTGAATCGTTTATCTCTCCAATAAAGAAGAGCTGCCAAGACAAGGCCAAGCAATAAACATAATATAAGATACCAGCTAGGATATTGAAAACTAAGATTGTCCAAATACGCTTTTTCTAGATGAGGTCAGGATTAATAATGTTGCAAATATGATAAATAAACGTCGGAAGGTAATTGGAACATATAATTCAGATTCTATAATTGTAATAATTTGCAACTAATCGCACTTTTAGCTCGTTAAAAATTAGGACTTGAATTTATATCCTTAACCTTTACTGATGAATAGTATCAAAACTACATTTTCCAGAATTCTTCTTGCTAGCCTATTGGTTATAAGCATTTCTTTAAGTAGTTGGGCTTCTTATATCCTGATTCCAATGGATAATGAGGGCCAAAAAAATCACTTAAAAGCTTATGGCGTTACCTATTGGGTGATCGATAGTGGTGTTGAGGCTTTTTGGTTGTTAAACTATCGTGGAGGCAGTTTTGCCTTTCCTCATAATTCTGTATTCGAAAAAGAATGTAAAACTAGAGGGGTGAGCTATCAAGTCATATCTAATGCACAGTTTTCTGCAATCAGAAGGGAGATAGGTGATATGGAAGTGAATCAGGAAGTTATGAAGCTGGAGAAAGCACCTAAGTGGCCGTCTACACTCCTGACTTTAATCAACGCGGACAGCGTATACAACCATGGGATGATGCGGTAACCATGGTCTTGACCTATGCTGAGATACCTTACGAGACAATTTATGATAGAGAGGTAATGGAAGATAAGTTGGCACAGTATGATTGGCTGCACTTACACCATGAGGATTTTACAGGTCAATATGGAAAATTCTATGCTGGTTACAATTCTCAGAAATGGTATAAAGAAAGTAAGCGAAGATTAGAAAAATTAGCAGGAGAGCTAGGCTTTGATAAAGTGTCTCAACTGAAACTATCAGTAGTTAAGAAAATTAGAGAGTATGTAGAAGGCGGAGGATTTATGTTTGCGATGTGCTCTGCCACAGATACTTATGATATAGCACTAGCTGCTGAAGGTCTAGATATTTGTCATCAAGTGTTTGATGGAGATGGACTAGATGCTGACGCTCATGAGAAGTTAGATTTTTCTAAAACATTTGCGTTTAAAGATTTTAAGTTGGTTAAGAATCATATGGAGTATGAATACTCTAGTATAGATCATAGAAAGAGAAAGATAACTCCAGAAACAGATTACTTCACTTTGTTTGATTTTTCTGCTAAGTGGGATCCAGTACCTACCATGCTGACACAAAACCATACTACGACCGTAAAAGGATTTATGGGTCAAACTACAGCCTTTGATAAGGAGTATATGAAGCCAGAAGTATTGATCTTGGGAGAGAACAAAGCGATTAATGAAACTAGATATATTCATGGTACTAGAGGAGAAGGGTTTTGGACTTTCTATGGAGGCCATGATCCAGAGGACTATAAGCATCTAGTAAATGATCCAGAGACTGATCTAAGTTTGCATCCTAACTCTCCAGGATATCGCTTGATTCTAAATAATATCCTATTTCCAGCAGCGAAGAAAAAGAAGCGTAAAACTTAATACTAGTTTGATGCTTTGCTTTTGGCTGGTTGGTCCTTTGTTTAGCTGATCATAGAGCAGTATCCCTTTTTGTAACCGCTGAGTTATCGTCGCTTAATTGATTGATGAGCTACTTATTAATTAAGATCTAACCAACCTAGAGACCCAAATATCACAAAGTATATTACTAGTGATACCAAAGGAATTAAGATAGAAACGGCAAGCGTACTAAAAAATAGTCTCGGAACCTTTGAAGGCTCAATCCACTCAGCTATAAGTGCTATCACTAGTACACCAAAACATATCATTGGAATGACGATACAAAGTAGTGAAGCTGTATATTCATCTATTACCCAAAGCAAGAGAAACCCTACTAACTCTATCAAAATAATTTCGAATAATCCGAGTTTCATACAAGTGGGTTAAAGAGAAAGGAAATCACACTCTAAGTTAACCAAGGAATGCAATAGAAGTAAAATTCTAATAAATAGGATTATCTTTTAGTTATAAATCAACCTATATGACTTCATCAACAATTAATAGATTATCGATATTAGCTTTCATTTCCATAAGTATATTGTTGCTGAATTGTGCAAGTGCAAAATTAGGTACTGATTCATCTCCTGATGCTGGTGAGATCAATTTTAAGCAAGACGAGACTGCACCACATGATTGGGGTACAGTGTTGAGAAAAGTGCCAGGACTCAAGGTTAGTGGATCTTATCCTGATTTATCAGTAATCATGAGGGGTCCAAAGTCATTTTCTAACTCAAGTGGACCACTTTATGTTTTAGATGGAGTGGTTATTGGTCGGAGTTTTAGAGAATTAGCAACTATAGCCGACCCATCTAGTGTCAAGAAAATAAGAGTACTAAATGGGCCAGAAGCTGCGAAGTATGGTATGAGAGGTGGTTTTGGAGTTATAGAGGTGGTCCTAAAGGATTAAATGAATATTTCCTTTCTATAAGGTATTTAAAGACTATCTCCGAATTAAAGTACTGTTAACGTCCTTAGAGGTAAGGCTATGTTAACATTAGATAAAGTTATACCGTTGTTTAGTTACAAGTCAAAAAGAATGAAGTTTATAAATCTGCTGGTCATATTATGGTTTTCTCTGTGTGGAATGAATGTAATGGCCCAAAAGAATAATGTCTTACTTAAGAATGATGAGACCTTACCTAAGCAGAATTATGAAAAAAATATCAAGAAGGAATTTATAAACGATATATATATTCCAAAAGATCTCGATGAAGCTTTTCAGGAGTTAATCAGACTTTCAAAAAAAGAAGGTGTAGAAAAATTCAAAAATGCTAAGGAAGAGGTAGTTGCAAAGAAGCTACATTTTGGACTAGGCAGATGGATTATGGAAAAATGGAACATCTATGATGGGTCCCGCTATTCGCATTACCTCAGACAAAAGGGGCTTTCGTACCCAGATGATATGGCTAGATTCACAATCATCTCCTTCCATAGACATTTAAATGGGGTTAATCTCGAAGTAGCTTCGAGGATCAAAGCGGTAAAAGATAAGAGAGATAAAGAGTACAAAGATAAGCTTGATAAAATGAAATTAATCAAGGAGATTATCAAAGAAAAATAACTAGAGTCCTGCACTACTCTAAATCAAACCTCTCTATTGATTGTATTAAGATAAAGGTTTCCATAAGGTGATTCAAAACCAAGTCTAGGAGACAATCATAAGATGCGCTCCAAAATAAAGTAGTCAAGAAGTAATACAACTTGCCCAGTTGAGTTTAAATACTTTAAAGCAATTATTATAGGTGTGCATGTAGTCTCTCTGAGTATATTTTTTTTTATTTCAAGCATGAATAAATAAAATTTATACTTTTGCCTTCCGTAATACTTAAAAATCCCAAGAATTAAAAAGCTCCATGGCGAAGAATTTATTGATAGTAGAGTCACCCGCAAAAGCAAAAACCATTGAGAAATATTTAGGTAAAGACTTTAAAGTCGAATCTAGCTATGGACATATTAGAGACCTAGCAAAAGGTAATAAGGGTGTAGATATAGAAAATGACTTTCAACCCTCATACGTCGTATCGCCAGGGAAAGAGAAGGTAGTCAAGAAGCTAGAAGCAGCAGCGAAAAAAGTAAGTACAGTCTGGTTAGCAACTGATGAGGATCGAGAGGGAGAGGCGATATCATGGCACCTGTGTGAGGTTTTAGGTCTTGATCCTGCTACGACAAAGCGAATAGTATTCAGAGAGATTACTGAGCCCGCAATCAAAAGTGCCATAGAAACGCCAAGATTAGTAGATGGTAATCTTGTGCATGCTCAGCAAGCAAGAAGGATTTTAGATAGATTGGTAGGATTTGAGCTGAGCGGTATCTTGTGGCGGAAAGTAAAAAATAAGTTATCCGCAGGAAGAGTACAATCAGTGACTGTAAAGTTAGTGGTAGAGCGAGAGCGAGAGATCATGAACTTTAAATCTGAGCCTTATTTTAAAGTAGTGGCTATTTATAATGTACTTAATAAGAATGGCACTCAGGTAGAACTCGTAGCAGATCTAAGCGAAAGGTTGAGCAGTGCTGAAGAAGCTAATGACTTTTTAGAAAAATGTAAAGGTGCGATATACTCCATAGACGATATCAAAGTAAAACCTACTAAAAGGAATCCATCACCACCATTTACCACCTCGACCCTGCAACAAGAGGCTAGTAGAAAGTTAGGATTCGCAGTAAGGCGTACCATGAGCGTAGCGCAAAAGCTATATGAGCAAGGGTTTATATCTTACATGAGGACTGATTCTATCTCTCTGAGCCAAACTGCCATGGATGGTATAGCAAAACAGATCACAACTGACTACGGCGATAAGTACTTGAGAGCAAAGCAGTACAAGTCTAAGAAAGCAGACGCTCAAGAAGCTCACGAAGCGATAAGACCAACATATTTTGATAGAAGGAATGTAAGTAGTGATTCTGACGAACAGAGGTTATATGAACTGATATGGAAGAGGACCGTAGCTTCTCAAATGTCTCCAGCAGAATTAGAGAATACAACAGTCAAAATCGGTGTTTCGACTCAGCCTGACGCCAACTTCGTCGCTAAAGGTCAAGTATTGATCTTTGATGGTTTCTTAAAACTCTACATGGAGTCTAAGAATGAAGATGAAGACGATGATGCTAAAGGTATATTGCCACCGCTTACAGTAGGTCAAAAGTTAGACTTAAAGATCATGACTTCGACGGAGCGATTTACTCGTCCACCGGCAAGATTTACGGAGGCAAACCTAGTGAAAAAGTTAGAAGAACTTGGAATTGGGAGACCTTCTACTTATGCGCCAACAATCTCCAAGATCATGGAGAAGGAAAGAGGTTATGTAACTAAGGAAAGCAGAGAAGGTAAAGAAAGGAAATACAAAGTGATAGAGCTAGTGGCAGATAAGGTAACGCATAAAGAAGAAAGCGAAATTACTGGAGCCACAAGTAATAGGTTGTATCCTAGTGACCTTGGAATGGTCGTTACGGATTTTCTAGATAAACACTTTGATAATGTGATGAACTATGGATTCACAGCAGATATCGAAAAGCAATTTGATACTATTGCTGATGGCAGTACTTCATGGAAGGAAATGCTTAATGGATTCTATCATCCATTTCATAAAGATGTAGAAGAGACACTTGAAAATGCTGAAAGAGCGAAAGGAACTAGAATCCTGGGTACTGATCCAGCGTCGGGTCACACAGTACTTGCGCAAGTGAGTAGATTTGGCCCAGTATTACAGATCGGTACTATAGAGGAAGTAGGGGAAGAAGGGAAACCAAGATTTGCGCCACTCAAGATTGGACAGTCCATTGAGACTATTAGTTATGAAGAGGCGATGGAGCAGTTTAAGCTTCCTAAAGAAATAGGAGTTTATCTCGATCTGCCGATGATTATTAGCAATGGGAGGTTTGGGCCTTACATAAAGTATGGGGAGAAATTTGTCTCTATACCCAAAGATCAAGACCCTCTAGAGCTTACGGAAGAGCAAGCAGTAGACCTAGTCAAAGCTAAAATCGAAGAAGATAAGCCAGTCTTAATATATGAGGGGCTTGATGTTACCCGAGGTAAAGGACGATTTGGGCCATTTTTAAAGTGGAATAACTTCTTTATAAATATCCCTAAGAGATATGATTCTGAGAATCTCACGAAGTCAGAGATGGAAGAATTAATAGCTGCAAAGAAAGAAAAAGAGGCTAATCGATATATCCATAGATGGCCAGAAAATGATCTCGCAGTTGAGAATGGTAGATGGGGCCCATTCATCAGATGGAAGAAAAAGTCAATCAAGCTGCCTAAGATTGATGACAAACGACAGACTCCTGAGGATGTAGTAGATATGACCATGGAGCAAGCAATGGCTCTTGTCGAAGAAGAGCATCCGACAGCTTTTGCAAAGCAAAAGAAAGCTGCTGCTAAGAAAAAAGCAGCCGCAGAAAAGAAAGCTGCAAAAGCCTCAGCAAAGAAAACTACCACAGCAAAGAAAAAAGCTCCACCAAAGAAAAAAGAAGCAGTCAAAAAATAAAGTTTTCTTAAGGACTTGATATGTAATAGTTTTCGTTAGTAATTTCGACTTCGTTATAATATAGGTTTATGAAAACTTCTCATTTATTATTTGGTATTATAGGTTTAATCGCTGGTGCTTTTCTGGGGGTTTCATTCATCCCTAACTTCACTAAAAATAGTGCTCCTAAAATAGAAAACGTATCGGAAGAAGATACTGCTGAAATGTCTAAGCCTAGAGCATCATCTTCGGGCAAAACTATTGCACCGCAGACCGTTATCACAAGTCAAGAGCAAGCGACTATATCCATATTTGAGTCTACCTCACCCTCTGTAGCATTTATTACGACTAGTAATAATGCGAGACAAAATTACTGGTCTAAAAATATGAATGAGATCCCTCAAGGATCTGGATCGGGATTTATATGGGATCAAGATGGTCATATAGTCACTAATTTCCATGTCTTAGATGGAGCTCAAAATTTCTTGGTAACACTCTCAGATAAAACTTCCTATAAAGCAACTTTTGTAGGAGCAGAGCCTAATAAAGATTTAGCAGTTCTCAAAATAGATGCTCCGGTAGAAGTGCTGAAGCCAGTTGCTATTGGTAGTTATGCAGACCTTAAAGTAGGGCAGTCTGTGTTTGCAATAGGGAATCCTTTTGGCCTTGATTATACATTGACAACAGGAGTGATCAGCGCCCTCGGTCGAGAAATCGAATCTCAAATTGGCACAACAATAAAAGATGTGATACAAACGGATGCTGCAATAAATCCAGGTAATTCTGGAGGGCCATTATTAGATTCGTCAAGTAGGCTGATCGGAGTTAATACCATGATATATAGTCCATCGGGTGCTAGTGCTGGTATTGGTTTTGCGATACCAGTAGATGTAGTTAATTGGGTCGTCCCTGATCTGATAAAATATGGTCAGGTAAAGAGACCAGTACTCGGTATAGAGATAGTGCCGCAACAATCACTCGCTAGGTATGATATAGAGGGCGTGATGGTCATGGATATCTATGAAGGTAGCGGTGCCGATAAGGCCGGGCTTAGGCCGATCTTAAGAACAAGAGATGGTAGAGCTCAGTTAGGAGATATCATTATTGGAATCAATCAAAATAAAATCTCAGACTATAATGATCTAGTTCTAGCCTTAGAAAATTATGCTCCAGAAGATATTATTACAGTCTACTATATCAGAGATTCTAAGGAGTATGAAGTTGACTTAACCTTAGGCTCTTCTATTATGATTCAGTAGTAAGTATATTCGATTTCTTTTAGATGTTATAATTTTATTAAATCCCTATCAAAATGGTGATAGGAGTAGAGAAGTATTAACTGGTTAACTATATTAAGGTATAGTTTTAATAACGCACTAGGGATATGAGATCTATCTTCTTCATTCTTTCACTTCTTTTTTCCATAAATCAAGTTGGCTTTTCTCAGTTGTTTACAGAGACCTGCATCAGAGACTTTAATGATGCAGAGAAGCTAGCAGAGAAACAAGACAAATTTATTTTTGTAGATGTAATGGCTGATTGGTGTATGCCTTGCAAAAAGATGGATAAGGTAGTTTATACAGATCCGGATGTTATAGATTTTTTTTCGAAAGAGTTTATTCCTGTTAAGTTAGATGGTGATAAAAAAGGGATGAGGTTTGCTAGGAAGAAAAAAGTAACGGGCTATCCTACCTTGATATTTTTTAATCCTGAAGGTGATGAAGTGCACAGGATAGAGGGATATGCAGACGCAACACGACTTATGAAGGCAGCGAGGGTGGCATTAAAAGATCCCTCTCAAACGGCTTTTAAGTTTAGGAATGACTATCGAAAATTTAGTAGTAATCCAAAGTATCTGATGGACTATATCATGTTTTGCGAGGAGACGGAGGACTTTGACTTGGCTGATAAATTAACTGATCAATACGTAAAGCATATTGATAAAGTAGACTCTATTGAGTGGATGGATTTTACTATGCAGTTTGTCAATAAGGAGAAGTCAGATTTATTTGGACTTTTAAAGGATAATAAATCAGCATTTGAAGCAGTATATGGTAAGGACGAGGTTGATCAGGTGTTTATAGATATATTGATCAATACAGAGCTATGGAGAATGAGAACCCCGGAAACAAATAAACTGATCGAAAAAACAAGAAAAAAATTCAAAAATTACGATCTAAATATCAGTGATGAGCAATTATATTCAGCTATAGCAAATAGGGTTTTTAACTCAGATTTACTTTTTAAAAATGATGATGGAAGATCAGACCTTGCAGTAAGAATTGTGCAAGAATATAAGGATAAAGTTAATCCAGATTATCTACCAAATATCCTCGCTAGTGTGGCCGTAAAGCAAACTGAAAAAGAAGTCCTCAGTTCTGCAAATACTCTAGTAGACAGTTTACTCGCGCAGCGGCCCAGTATGTCACTACATGATATTAAATCTATAATTCTTTATAAGCTAGGAGAGAAGGAAGAAGCTTATAGGCAAGTGGCAATGGCACAAAAATATGCGATAGTGGGAAAACAGAAATATCAAAGTAGCCTTAAGGTAATGAAGAAGTCTGGATTGATAGAGTAAATTAGAATTTATGATAACACAGAAGTTTACGTTTCTCTTTTGCGTTTGTCTTTCGTTTGGAGGTTTTGCTCAATCAGGAGGACTACAGTACTACTCTGATTTTAATCTTGCTTTGGAGGTAGCCGAACAAACAGATAAAGATGTATTAGCTTATGTGGGTCATGGAGTTAGTTTTGCTGAAAAAAGCTTAGACTCTCTATTTATGGATGATGAGCTCAGCGAGTTTATTTCTGAAAGTTTTGTTCCTGTCCGAGTTAAAGATATACCAACAAAGAGATTTAAGAAAGGCTATTTTATTTTTGAATATCCATTATTAATATTTTATGATAGAGAGGGTAAAGAGTTATATAGAGAAGGAAATTTTCGATGGGAGGAGTCGAAGGATAAGATATTAGACATTGCAAAATTTGCCTTGACAAAGCCGTACCCTACTATGAAAATGTACAAAGAAGGGTATGATGAAAATAAGATGGATGCCTACTACTTGAGAGATTATCTTGCATTAGCCAAAAGCCTTAATGAGAAAAATATAATAGAAAAGATTCATAAACAATACGCAAAAATCTATAGGAATCAACCGCAAGAGGAATGGTTAGATTTTGTATTTGAAAATGCGAATCATGAAGACTCAAAATTATTTGAAATACTAGTTAATCACCAAAGAGCTTTTGAAGCTAGCTTCGGAGAGCAGCTTGTGCAAACAAGAATTGTAAAAGTACTAGCAAGAGATCTAAAGGTATTTTTCTTTAATATCGATCTGGATAAGTTTGTTAGAAAGCTCATAGACCGGATTAATAAGTATAAGGTTAGGATAAAGGATGAATATCTTATGAGCACCGTTGCACAATTAAAATATTCTAGATATAGTAGATCTTACAAGATCAACAATGACCAGGGTGAGTTTGCCACAAAAATATTAAAGTCCTATAGTGAATGGCTGGATGGTAATACAATGATTTCAGCTTTGTGGGAAGTAGCATTTTATGTAAATGACAGCGTGCAACTAGAGAGAGGGTTATTGCACTTAGAAGAAGCTATTAGACAAAATAATAGCTTTTGGTTATTAGATTGTAAGTCAGTGTACTTATACAAATTAGGAAAGCGGGACGAAGCAAGCCAGTATGTTAAGTATGCTCAAATCGCGGCTAACGAAGTGGGTGAAAGATATGAAAGCACTATAGCTTATATGAAAAAGACTAAACTTCTAAGATAATATCTGCAGCTTTTTTAGAAGCATTTATCATTGTCAATTTGTTTCTTAATTCTCCGTAGATCCTTTTGTCATTTGACCTAAATGATTTTAACAAAAGGCTTAAATATTTTTGTAATTTTTCTTGATTCATATCTCCCTGTATTAATTCCTTCACGACCTCTCTATTAAAGATTAAGTTTACTAATGAGATGTATTTTGTTTTCACAAGACGCTTGGCTATTAAGTAAGAAATCGGACTTGTTTTGTAACAAACTATCTGCGGAACATTAAACAAGGCCACTTCTAATGTTGCTGTTCCAGAAGCCACCATTGCAGCGTCGATCTTAGATAAGAGGTCATAGGTATAGTCTTTGATGAGATCGACATTTTTGACGTCGGCAGTATACTCAGTGTAAACATCAAGGTCGAGATGCTTAGGTACCGCAATATAAAATTGATAGGACAGATTTGATTTAGCCAGTTGGATTAGATCAGGAAGAATATATTTTATTTCCTGTAACCTACTTCCAGGAAATAGCCCAATATTTACTTTTTTTGCATTTGGTAATTTAAAGATTGGATCTTCTTTCCAAAGTGATATTTCCTCTACCAAAGGATGTCCCACATAGTGTGCCTCGATTCCATTCTCGTAGAAATATTCTTTTTCAAATGGTAGAATAACTAGTAACTCATCCACATATTTCTTAATGGTTTTAAGTCGTCCTTCCTTCCAGGCCCACACTGCGGGCGCTATGTACTGGATGGTTTTGAAACCTTTAGATTTTGCCCACTTAGCCATTCTGAGATTAAATCCAGGGTAATCGATGAATACAATCACATCTGGGTCAAATTCAGTGATTTGCTTTTTGCATAACCGAAAATTTTGAAAAATAGTAGAGAATTTTTTAGCTACTTCTATGAAGCCCATAAAAGCTAGATGATCTAGTGTGCGAAGTATTTCTACTCCTTGGGACTTCATACTATCACCGCCCCATCCTTTGATCTCAAGATTGGGATGCTGTAAGAATAGTTGCTTGGCCAATAAAGATCCATGTAGATCACCAGAAGGCTCTCCAGCGAGAATAAATACCTTATCCACTAACCTATGAAGATCGAATCTTTAAAATAATAGATCCAGTATGCTGCTAATCCAAGCACAGATACACCAATTCCTTTAATGACGCTAGTGTGTCTTCTACCTCTATAGAAATTGATAGGGAGTACTATGAAACACATGGCTATAAGTGTCATGGTTCGAATTCTTCTGGTAGCTATTCCCATCGTAGTCGCATCCATTACATTCATACTTACTAGCATCTCAAACAATGAAGAAATAAACAAATAGCCAAGAGCAGGGACAGCGAGACCTAAGACAAGTCCTTTGATAAAGTCTAAATTCATAATTATATAATGGTTTTTAATCTTTCTAGTTGTCTGTAGTCTGTCAAATCATGATGAGAAGGAACAACTGAGACATAGCCATTCTCAAGTGCCCAAATGTCTGTGTCGGTAGCAGTCTCTTTAGTATAGTAGGCTCCAGTCATCCAGTAATATTTTTCACCTCGGGGATCTAACGCTTCTATAAATTCTTCAGTCCAGTTTCCTTTAGATTGACGACAAGTTTTAATTCCTTTTATTTCATCATAAGGGAGTACAGGGATATTTACATTCAATAGTAATTTATTGTCTGGTGGAATGGCGAGTACTTTTTCAATTAAGGTCTTTGCTATCTTTTTGCATGCGCTGAAGTCTGCATTCGCATCATAATCTAAATAGGAAAAACCGATAGAAGGGATACCTTCTAGGCTAGCCTCCATGGCAGCCGACATGGTACCTGAATAAATAATATTGATACTCGCATTAGAGCCATGATTAATGCCAGAGACACATAGGTCTGGTTTTCGATTATTAAGGACTACACTCTTAGCTAATTTTACACAATCTACTGGTGTGCCAGAGCATTTGTAAGCTTCTTCTTCATACTCTTTTACTTGTCGCAGTCTGATAGGATCATTAAGCGTAATCGCATGCCCTTGACCTGATTGCGGACTATCAGGAGCGACAATCACGATATCTCCAATTGGTCTGCATACTTCGATAAGCGCTTTTAATCCTTTAGCGTAGATTCCGTCATCATTAGTTATTAATATCAAGGGTTTACTCATAATATATAATTGTAATACAAAGGTATCATATAGAAATTAGGAAGGTATAGAATTGAAAATAAACTTAGTTGTGTCTGCAATGTTATAAGTCTTGTTCAGATAAATATATTTGTATATGCGTGGAGTATTAATGGTGAATTTAGGAACCCCAGACAGCCCAGGAAGATATGATGTCTATAGGTACCTTAAGCAGTTTTTATTAGATAAGCGAGTCATAGATATTCCGTGGATATTTAGGCAACTTCTGGTGAGAGGGATTATTGCTCCGTTTAGATCTGGTAGCTCTGGAAAAATTTATAAAAAACTCTGGACTAAAGATGGTTCTCCACTTAAGTACTATGGATATATCGTCGCTGATGGGGTGCAGAAGCTATTGGGAGATGAGTATCATGTAGAATTAGCGATGCGATATCAAAATCCATCTTTGGATAGTGCCATAGATAAATTGATGAAAGCCAATGTAGATGAAATCATTGTGTTTCCTATGTTTCCACAATATGCCTCCGCAAGTACAGGCTCAGTATTCGAGGAGGTTATGGATATTATGGGGAAAAAACTAGCGATCCCTAAGATTAAGATTATTAATTCTTTTTGTGATGACGAGCGAGTGATGAATGTCTTTGTGAAGAATGCTAAAAAAATGAACCTAGAAGATTATGAACATTTTGTTTTTAGCTTTCATGGAATACCACATAGTCAATTAAGAAAAACAGATACTAATAATCATTGTCTTAAAAACGAAAACTGCTGCCAAACACTTACTGAGAAAAACAGATTCTGTTATTCTGCTCAGTGCTATAAATCTGCACAGCTAATCGCCAAGGGACTAGGACTGTCTGAAGAGCAATATACTGTCAGTTTTCAGTCTAGACTTGGTCCTGATAAATGGACACAGCCTCCTACACCAGATACCCTCGAAGACCTCCAAGAAAAGGGTATTCAGAATGTGATGATATTTTCACCCGCTTTCGTTGCAGATTGCCTAGAGACTACCATTGAAATCGGTGACGAATTCCATGAAGAATTTATGGAGCGAGGCGGCGAAAAACTAGATTTAGTAGAAAGCCTTAACGACGATCCCGATTGGATCAAAGCTATAACAGAAATTATAAAGGAAGCGTAAGGCATAACATGATTATGCTAACTCAGCTATTTTAGAAATATTACCCCTTACAACGTCATCTATTTTAACTAAAGGCTTTGTGTCTAATGGCAGGTATAAATCTACCCTAGAGCCAAATTTTATGAATCCCATTTCTCCACCCTGAGTTACTTTATCACCTTTATCAACATAGTTGACAATCCGTCTAGCCAGCGCACCGGCAATCTGCCTTACTAGGATTTCTATTTTTCCATTGTTATAGACTACAGTTGTTCTCTCGTTTTCAGTAGATGACTTTGGATTCCAAGCTGCCAAGTATTTGCCGCTATGATATTTTTTATAAGCTATCTCTCCACTAATAGGATTTCTATTGACATGCACATTAGCAGGAGACATGAATATGGATATCTGTAACTTCTTGTCCTGAAAATATTCTGGTTCATTGGTTTCTTCAATGGCTACAATTTTACCATCTGCAGGAGCAAAGACTATACTTTCATCAGGATCGCTGATGATACGAGTAGGATTTCTAAAAAATGAAATGATAAACAGAAATAATCCAATGAGAACTAATGTGATAATAGTAGTCAATATACCCGCACCTAATAAGTAGTAGCACAAATAACAAAGCAAAGCAGTAATAACTAATGAAATTAGGATTGTGGGTGTACCTTCTCTGTGTATCATGTAGCAATTAGGTTTATGAGATGAAATAAAAAAAAGCCAAGACTACTGGCACTACGAAAATAAAACTATCGAATCTATCTAAAAATCCACCATGACCTGGTAGCATGGTACCACTATCCTTAAGCCGAAAATACCGCTTAAAGGCTGATTCTACAAGATCGCCTACACTACCAAATAACCAGACAATCACTCCTATGATGAGCCACTGTACTAAGGTGTACTGAAAAGGATAAAAGCTTATTAATGAGGCACCAATTAAAACAGCTAGACCACCACCAAAAAAACCTTCCCATGTTTTATTCGGAGATACTTCTGGAAATAATTTGTGCTTACCAAGAAATTTGCCTGAAAAATATGCTCCTACATCACTTAACCAGATCAATAAAATCACACCAAAAATTATCAAATGCAAGTCTGGGATATTATCTAGTGAATAGATTAGTAACAATATAGGAAGCGTAATATATAATTGAACAAGAAGGAAATATGGCCCTTTTGTAAGGAGGACTGTCTTGCTTTTTAGTAATAATATAATATTCAATAAGATAAATATTACAACAATTCCAAATGTGAATAATTGAACATTTACGGTTGGTTCAAAGTAGTAAAGACTAAACAGTAATCCTACAGCACCCAGAATACCCAAAAAAAGTTTTGGGAAGCCATCCGAATCCGTAGCGTATGCAGCTTTAAGATATTCGAATGCCATAGCCAACATAAGAACGATATAAAGTACCTTCGCAGTTTTTAAACTATATAATGCCGCAGGAATAAAGATTATTCCCAAAATTACGGCAGTAATAATTCGTTGCTTCATAGTTGATTCCTAGCGTCGCAAGTTAGTTATTATTTGATAGCTATACGCTTAGTGTAGGAGAGTTATATTTTTGATGCGGCGAATTAATAATTGTTCCAATTTTACTTTAATAAATGATGAGATTTTTGCAATTATTTTATAGACATGTTTTATCAGGAGTCTTGCTCTTATTATTACTATGGGCGTGTACAACTGATGCATCATCAGATTCAGCAGACAATAAGATATTCGAAAAGATTGCTTCTACACAATCAAAAGTTACCTTCAATAATAAACTAACCGAGGATGTTGCTTCCAAATTCAACTTACTAGATTTTGATTACTTCTACAATGGCGCAGGAGTTGGAATTGCAGATTTAGATAATGATGGATTAAAGGATATTGTATTTACAGGAAATCAAGTAGATAATAAAATCTATCGTAATGTAGGAGATTTAATATTTGATGATGTAACTGCAGTTTCTGGTATTAATACAAATAAGCATTGGTCTAACGGAGTAACATTTGCCGATGTCAATATGGATGGATGGCTAGATATCTATATCTGTCAAGGAGGCCCTCATGAAAATGGAAATCGTAAGAACTTACTATTCATAAACCAACAAGACTTAACTTTTAAAGAGTCTGGAGCAGAGTTTGGCTTAGATGATGATGGGTTAAGTACTCAAGCTGCTTTTTTTGATTATGACAAAGATGGAGATCTAGATTGTGTAGTTATGAATGAGAGTGTCGCTTATGGCTATGACCCAATAAGTTTTAATAATCTATTAGCCAAGAACAAACAATTATTAGATCTAAGTACTTCAAAACTATATGAGAACGTAGATGGAAAATATCAAGACAAAACTAAGGAAGCTGGTCTTTATAAACCTTCCTTTGGGTTAGGGCTTGTGGTGAGTGACATAGATGATGATGGCTGGTTAGACATTTACATTGCCAATGATTATTACATTCCAGATGCGATGTATATTAATCAAGGTAATGGAAAGTTTAAGGAGGTCATTAAACAAGCTACCTCGCAAGTTTCTATGTTTGGTATGGGTGCAGATATAGCAGATTTAAATCAAGATGGCTTGCAAGATATTTTTGTTCTTGATATGGCATCGAGTGATCACTATAGATCTAAAACATTGATGGCCTCGATGAGTACAGATAATTTTATAACACTTGTAGATGTATTACAATATCAACACCAATACATGTTTAACTCCTTGCAGATCAATGCAGGGAACAATAAATTTCACAACTTGGCGCATCAGGCAGGATTGGGAAAAACAGATTGGAGCTGGGCGGGTCTTATGACAGACTTTGACAATGATTCTAATAGAGATGTATTTGTATCGAATGGCTACAGGAGATACGCACTTGATAATGACTTTAAGGCCAAAGTGTTGAGCGCTCAGAGGGAGTATAGAGGTAACGTGCCTCTGGATGTGAAGCAGAAGCTTTATAACGAGATGCCTGAAGAACCACTGGCAAACCTAATCTATCAGAATAGAGGAGATATGGATTTTAAACTGATGTCCGCAGAGTGGGGACTTGACGAAAAATCATATTCTAATGGTGCAGCTATAGCCGATCTAGATAATGATGGTGACTACGATCTAGTAGTTAATAATATTGATAGTGAGGCTTTTATATATAGAAATAAATCTTCAGACAATGGAAGAACAAATTTTCTTAAAGTCAAGCTTGATGGTAAGCTATCAGAGTCATTTGCAAAGGTAAGGGTAGACTTTGGTGATAGATTTATAGAAGAAGAATCTAAAAGAGTGCGCGGATATTTTTCTGCAGTTGATGAAGATATAATATTTGGTCTTGGCGATAGTGAAAAAATTAAGCGTGTTACGGTAGAGTGGCCTTCTGGTTTCTTTGAAAGCTTATACGATGTCAAAGCAAACTCAACAATCACATTCAATGAGTCTTCGGCTACGCTCTTAGAAGAATCACAAAGACCATCACCCATATTTGAGAAAACACCAAATAATACTTTAGCGCTATTTTATAATCATGTAGAAAATGATTTCGATGATTTCAAAAAAGAAATTCTGCTGCCTTATAAACAATCCACCTTAGGACCATTCATCACTACTGGTGATGTGAATGGTGATGAGCGAGACGATATTTTTATTAGTGGCGCCTCAGGTATACCAAGTCAATTATTCCTTCAGGAAGGGGATGGATTTAAATCAGTACAAACACCCGCCTTTGAAAAAGACAAAGCGTCTGAAGATATGCATGGTAATTTTGTTGATATAGATAATGACGGTGATTTAGATTTATATGTATGTAGCGGCGGCAATGAGTTTGCAGAAGGATCTGATCAATTGGCTGATAAGCTTTATATGAATGATGGTAAAGGAGGTTTTAGTAAGGATCTCAGGTACATTGATAAGAACAATCTCAACAGTAAAAAATCAATTCATTTAGATCTTGATAGAGATGGTGATCTTGATATTGTTGTAGGATCTAGAATAATTCCTCAGCAATACCCCCGACCAGAAGTTTCTAAAGTACTCCTCAATGATAATGGGAAATTAGAAGATAGAACCGAAGATATTGCACCAGGCTTTAGTGAGTTTGGAATAATTAATGACTTGATTGTAACTGATTTTAATGGTGATGGTTGGGAAGATTTTATTGCAGTCGGGGAGTGGACTGATATTGGCATGTTTGTGAATGAAGAGGGAAGATTCAGAAATGTTACAAATGAGTATGGGCTTGATGATATGAAAGGGTGGTGGTTTACTATCAAAGAAACGGATGTCAACAAGGACGGGTTACCAGACTACATTTTAGGCAATGTAGGAATGAACACAAAGTTTAAGGCAAGTAATAAAAAGCCATTCAAAGTATTCGCAAGTGACTTTGATGCAAATGGAACCTTCGACATTGTACTAAGTAATGTATACGAAGATGAATATGTCCCAGTTAGAGGTAAGGAATGTTCTTCTCAGCAGATGCCATTCATCAGTGAAAAATTTCAAAGCTATGATGCGTTTGCCAGTGCTTCGCTAGTCGATATTTATGGTGAGTCCTTAAAAACGGCGTCAGAGTATGAGGCTAATACCTTTAGTTCTTATTTGCTTTTAAATAAAGGAAACAGTTTTGATAAAGTGAAATTGCCTTCTCAAGCACAGAGTTTTCCAATCCTATCATGCGAGGTAATAGATATAAATCTAGACGGCTATGAAGATTTGATTTTAGCAGGTAGCATATACAATACTGAAGTCGAAACTCCAAGGTGGGATGCTGGCTCAGGTTTGGTATTATTATCTGATAAGAGAGACAACTACAAAGTATTATCGGCGATAGAATCAAGCCTATATATTGATGGAGATATAAAATCAATAAAAGCAGTAGATGTAAATGGAACTTCGTATCTGCTCGGTGGTGTAAATAATGGCCTCTTATCTATTCATAAAATCCACAATCAAAAAATGTAATGACAAGACTAAGTGTTAATATAAATAAGGTAGCTCTTATCAGAAATTCTAGAGAAGGCAATTTCCCTAATCTCAAACAAGTAGCGATAGATTGTGAAAAATTTGGTGCAGAGGGGATTACCGTTCACCCACGGCCAGATGAAAGGCATATAAGATATTCGGATATTCCTATGCTCAAAGAGGTCGTTACAACTGAATTTAATATAGAAGGTTATCCAGGAGAAAATTTTCTAAAGCTAGTAGAAGCTAATATTCCAGATCAGTGTACGCTAGTTCCAGATGGACCAGATGTGCTCACTTCAAGTGAAGGTTGGAATACTATAGATAATGCTCCTATCCTAAAAGAGGTAATTAATAGATTGCATTCTAAAGGTATACGAGTTTCACTTTTTTTAGATCCAGTCGTAGATTATGTATATGGAGCTAAAGAGGTAGGTGCAGATAAAGTAGAGTTTTATACAGGCAAGTATGCATTAGATTATCATCAAAACCCAGCTGAAGCTATTGTAAAGCATAAAGAATGTGCAAAATTGGCTAACAAATTAAAACTAGGTGTAAACGCTGGCCATGATTTAAATCTTGATAACCTTAAATATTATAAGCAGGAGCTTCCTCAGCTCTTAGAGGTATCGATCGGTCATGCATTAATAAGTGACGCCATTTATTTTGGCTTAAAAAATGCCATACAACTGTATAAGCGCGCATTAGATTAAGGTCTTTTAATGTTGGCAAAATATTATTCCGACTTTTCGGTATTGTCATATATTAATTTTATACAAGGGCTATATATTGATTTATATTTTGGAGATATATTACGAAATACTTTATTTAAATAATTGCAAAAACTATTCTTAATAATTCCTTAATATTGCGCCTTATAGGGAAAAGAATAAAGACGAAATCAATCATTCTTACCTTATTTAAATGAAATAACCCGTCATTTTGCCAGCTTTCTAAGCAGCGTATACTGTTAAGAATTAGTTATGGTTTTGTTAGACGAACATCGACGGATGATAAGTCTAGGGTTATTTTAAGATGTTTTCAAATTCCAGAATAGCTGGAACTATTATACTATTGTTATAAGTAAATCTAAATCACTTAAGTATGAAAAAACTTTCATTACTCTTATTTATGGCCTGTTTTGCCTTCGGACTATCCGCGCAACAGACCATAAGTGGAACAGTTATCGATAATGCTGGTGAAGCACTTATCGGAGTTAACATTACTGCTGGGGGAACCACAGTAGGGACTATCTCTGATATTGACGGTTCATATTCATTATCTGTACCTGAGGGTAGCACCACGTTAATCTTTAGCTACACAGGTTATACAAGTCAAGAAGTTGCTATCGGATCGAATACCGTTCTAGATATCACATTATCAGAAGGACTTGAGTTAGAAGAGGTTGTTGTAACAGGCCTTGGAATTAAAAGAGAAAAGAAGGCACTTGGTTATGGTGTTTCCACATTAGGAGAAGATGCATTAACAGCTCGTCAAGAGACAGATGTCGCAAGAATCTTAAGAGGAAAAGCTACAGGTGTTGATATCACTCAGACTTCTGGAATGGCAGGTACAGGTACCAACGTTATTATTAGAGGTTATTCTTCTATTACGGGTACTAACCAACCACTATTCGTTGTTGATGGTGTACCTTTTAACACTGACACAAACTCAACTAACAATGGCCAAGGAGGAAATGCAACTGCATCTTCTAGGTTTTTGGATTTAGATCCAAATAACATTTCAGAGATCTCAATTCTTAAAGGTCTTAGTGCAACTGTACTTTACGGTGAAGCAGGAAGAAATGGTGTTGTACTAGTAACTACTAAGAATGGTAGTGTAGGAGCAGAAACTGATAAAGGTTTCGAAGTAAGTGTAACACAATCAATTTCTCAAACTGAAGTAGCTAACGTACCTGATTACCAGAATACTTATGGTAACGGTTTCGGTGGTAACTTTGGATGGTTCTTCTCAAACTGGGGTCCAGCATTTGACGTAAGAGGATCTAACGGGATATCTGATGAAGGATTAGTAGATCACCCATATGATCAAGCACAATATAATGACGTATTCCCAGAATACATCGATGCAAGATATGAGTATAAGCCATATAGCTCAGTAGAAGATTTCTACAGCAAAGGTTTTACATCTAACACTTCTTTCGCTATCGAAAATAGTTTTGGTAATGGTAATGCAGTGAGTGCAACTTACTCTTACTTGACTGATGAAGGCTTTACGCCGAGAAGAGATAAAGTTGCTAACTCTTTTGATGGTTTAGGTGGGTCATCTAACTATCTTAATAAGCACAACTTTGGATTAGGTGCTACATCGCAGCTAGCTAATGGGCTTAAGATGAGAGCTACATTTAACTATACTGATTCTGAAAGAAGAACACCTCCAACCGGTTCAGGTTTTGGTGGTGACGGTAATGGTCTATTTGCAGCCTTGGTATTTACACCAAGATCTATCGACCTTAACAATCTTCCATACCAGAGTCCTTTAAATGGTTCTAATGTATACTATAGAAGAGGAGGACCTATACAAAATCCATATTGGACATTAAATAATGTAAATGATACTGAGATTGTGAGAAGATTCTTCTCTACACTTGATTTTACATATGATCTAATGCCTAATTCTGATTTCGGTCTTACAGCTCAGTATCGTATAGGAATTGATCAATACACTCAGAACAGTAGAAGAGAGTATAATAGAGGAGGACCAAGACAACCAGATGGTCAATTATCAACTTATGAGAGACTTAACCAAATCACAGATCAAGTATTAAACTTGATGTTTGATCACAGTATCAGCGATGATTTATCAATCGATGGTTTAGTAGGTCTTAACTTGAAGAGTGAGAAAGCAAAAAGATTTTATGCAAACAGTTTTAACCAGTTTGTATATGGATTATTTACTCACAATAACTTCATTGAGCATAATAACTTCTCGTTTAATACTGATGAGAATACAATTGGTGCTTATGCAACAGCTACATTAGGATTCAAGAACTTTTTCTACGTTAACTTACAAGGAAGAAATGATTGGACTTCTACATTAGAATCAGGGAATAACACAATATTCTATCCTTCTGCAAGTGTATCATTTATACCTACTGAAGCAATCGAAGGGTTAAGAAACAATAGTGCGATTAACTACTTGAAATTAAGATTAGGTTACGGAACATCAGCAGGATATCCTAACCCATATCAAACTAGAAATACTTTATCTACTTCTACTAATCAGTTTGTTAGTGCAGGAGGTTCTACCTTGAACACTAACTCTGTATCTACTAGACTTGGTAACCCAGATCTTAGACCTGAGTTGCACAAAGAGTTAGAAGGTGGTGTAGAAGCAAGATTCTTAAACAATAGAGTAAGCATAGATCTTTCTGCATACAATAAAGTATCATCAGATCTAATCATTGACCTTGATCTAGATCCAGCAACTGGATTTACTAGAACAACAGTGAATGCAGCGCAAATCACAAATGATGGTATCGAGCTTGGATTAGGATTAGTGCCAATCAGAACTAATGACTTTACATGGGATATCAATCTAAACTATACTAAAAATCAAAGTATAGTTGATAAGATTTCTGACGGAGTGGATCAAGTACTTATATCTAACACTACAGATTTAGGTAGTGGTGGTGGAGCTATTCTAGGTGGTGGTTTAGGTAACTACGCTATACCAGGAGAGCCTTATGGTGCTATCCAAGGTACTTCATTCGTAAGAGGTCAGAATGGTGGTCTACTAGTAAACAGTGTTGGTGGATATATCGAGTCTTCAGGAATTGGAGTAATCGGAAATCCTAACCCTAACTTTACGGCTAACTGGATTAACAATATCTCAATCAAAGGATTATCATTTGGTTTCCAGTTTTCTTACCAAGATGGCGGAGATATTTACTCTCAGACTATTGCAGCATTGTTAGCAAGAGGTAACACTGTAGATACAGATGTAAACAGATTCATCCCTATCATACTTCCAGGTGAGTTAGATGATGGTACTCCTAACAATATCCAGACATACATGGGTAATACTTTCTTTGATGGTTACTTCGGAGCAAACGAAGGAGCAGTATTTGATGGTACGACTATCAGGTTAAGAGAAGTATCTCTTGCTTACTCGTTGCCAAAAAGCATCGTGGAAGGAACACCATTCGGAAGAGTAGGTATTACAGTAGCAGGGGAGAACTTATGGTTTAATTCATTGAACACTCCTGAAGGTGTAAACTTTGATCCAGAGGTACTTAGTACTGGTGTAGGTAATGCTAGAGGTTTTGATCTAAGGACTGGACCTACAGCAAGAAAAATGGGTATTACACTAAATGCCACATTCTAAAAATTAATAAAAACAAGAAATGAAAATTTTAAATAAAATATTAATGATTGGTCTGGTGGTCATGATTAGTGCATGTAGCACTGATTTAGATCTTTTGGATAATCCAAATGAGGTAACACCGGAAAATGCAAATATTGATGATCTGTTTAATTCAGTGCAATTAAACTTTGCGACTAACCAAGGAAGACTATGGTTCACTCCAGGAGGAATGGCTCGTATGATATCTTTTGGTGGTGCATATGATTATACCAGTGGTACAAATCCTAACTTTTTCAATGGGTTGTGGTTTGGATCTTATGCTTCTATGTTTCCAGATATTGATGCTATAGAAGCACTTGCATCTGAAAGAGGTTTAAATTTCCATTCAGGAGGAGCTAAGATTTTGAAATCTATTACACTTACACAGTTGGTCGATATGTTTGGAGATGTTCCATTCACGCAAGCTGGTGACGGTACAGGTACGATTTCACCGGTTGCTGACTCTGGTGCTGATGTATATGCGGCAGCGGATGCTCTTTTAGATGAGGCAATAGCCCTATTAGCAGAGCCAGGCCCAGCACCAGCTAATGATTTAGTTTATGGTGGTGACGCAAGTAAGTGGATCAAATTAGCAAAGACGCTAAAATTGAGAAATGCCGTTACAACAAGATTAGTTAATAGTAATGCTGCGGCAACGATTAATGCTTTAGTTGCAGAAGGAGATATTATTACTTCTACAGCAGATGATTTTCAAGTACAGTATGCTGTGACAAGACAGAATCCAGGTTCTAGACACCCATTATACTATAATATGTATGAGTCAGGTGACGGATCTTACATGTCTAACTACTATATGTGGCTTCTAAAAGGAGAGAAAACTAATGAGTTTGGTGATCCAGTAGAAGATCCAAGAATTAGATTTTACTTCTATAGAAAGACACCAGATGCAGCTGGACTTGACCCTAATGTTTACTCTTGTCACTTCTCAAATCTGCCTACGCAGATTGATAAGCCTGCTCACTATGCAAGCGTGGATCCTCGGATACCTTATTGTATAGCAGCACCAGATGGATATTTTGGTAGAGATCATTTAAATGCAGAAGGTATTCCTCCAGATGGCCAGTTTAGAACAGCATACGGATTATACCCAGTAGGTGGTCAGTTTGATGATAACTCATTCTCCAATACACAGAATGAAGGAACAACAGGAGGATTAGGTCAAGGAATTGAACCATTATTGTTAGCATCTTTTGTTGATTTTCTAAGAGCGGAAGCTGCACTTACAGTAGGTACAAGTGATGATGCAAGAGCATTATTAGAAAGTGGTGTTAGAAAGTCTATCGCTAAGGTATTTAGCTTTGCAGCTTTAGTACCAAGTACGATGTCTAGAGGTATAGTGGATGTTGTCACAGGTGATGAGAACCCAGTATCTGATGTGTATGTACCTAGTGCTGCAAAGATTGATGAATATGTAGCACTAGTATTGAGTAACTATGATGCTGCAGATGATAAGTTAGATGTTGTTATGAAGGAATACTATATAGCTCTTTGGGGTAATGGTTTTGAAGCATACAATATGTACAGAAGAACTGGTAAGCCTAATAACATGGCACCTGCATTGGAGCCTAATCCTGGACCGTTCATTAGATCATTCTTTTTACCGGGTGACCACGTGAATAGAAATGCTAATGCAGAGCAAAAGGAATTGACCGAACCAGTATTTTGGGATAATAACCCAGCTACTCTAACATACTAAATCGATAAAATAGATTAAGATGAAAAAAATAATATATATATTTTTATTAGGTATCATAATGAGTTCCTGTGCGGACGAAAACTTGGGACCAATACTAACTTTTGACAAAGCTGGGAAAGGTGTTTATCCTAAACTAGTAAGTCAGACTCCACAGTTATTGGATCTAGCAAACTTAGGTACAGCTGCTTATGATTACTGTGTAGAGTTTGTAGATGAGACAGATGGCTCTTCTGCAAAATTATATGAAGTAGAAGCTTCATTCGTTGACAATAATCCTGATAATGGAGATAAGAGTGCAGATGCAATAGTGATCAAATCTTTTACTTCTGATCAGTTTACTACAAGTGCTAATGGTAATAGAGAAGTATGTGTTTCTATCACTTTAAGTGAGCTTTTAGCAGCATTTGGCATGACTCCAGAGGACTTAGTAGCTAATGATAATTTTGCTATTAGAACCTTTGTAAGTAACGTGGATGGTGTAAGATTTGGTTTTGCTAACTCTGATTCTGATGTATCAGGATCAGCATTCGGCGGTCATTTCAATATGAACCTAACGGCTACTTGCCCTATGGCTGATAATTTATTTGTGGGGGATTATGAGTTAACCTACGAACTTCTTGATGGTAATGGATTTGGTGAGTCTCTGAGAGAAACTACGGTTACTCTAAGTGCGTCATCTCCAACTAAGAGAACATTCCCTGCAATACTATTAGATGCTTTTGGAGGATTTAATGTTACTGTAGAATTAGAATTTGTTTGTGATTTCGTAAGGGTAGTACCATTAGATGCGGGTATATCTTGTGCTGCGCCTAACATTATGTTTGTCAATAGATCAGCTGGTGTTAATTATACAGAGCCTGCAGATATTACTAATGACGCAGTAATAAGAGTTTCTTACGTAGAAGCAGGTGGAGGTTGTGCATACGATGCAGTAAGAACTATGATTTTGACTAAAAAATAATTTTTTTAGACATATAATATTTGATGGGGAAGGTGCTTTTGCGCTTCCCCATTTTTTTTGCTTATGAAAATAATTAGTCCTCAGATAATTTGCATTTTTTTTGCCATTGTAATGGGTATAGATGCTAATGCCCAGTTTGTAGAATCATCTAAAAACCTAGGAGTTAATCATATTGCTGTTACTCCTAATCTAATTGGGGGAGGTGTTGTATCCTTTGATTATAACAATGACGGCTGGCAAGACTTATACTTCACAGGAGGGACTAATAAAGATGAGTTGTATAAAAATATAGACGGCGAGACATTTGAAAAAGTAAATCTGCCAGTGCTGTCTTTTACAGCTAGATCTAATACCTCTGGTGTGATCAGTGGTGATTTTAATAATGACGGGTGTGAAGATCTTTACATAACCACACTGACAAAGGACGCCTCGCTTTTACTTATTAATAATTGTGATGAGACCTTTGAGCTACAGTATATTTATTTAGAAGAGGACAATGGAGAATATGTTTCATCTGTCGGAGCATTTGCTTCAGATATTAACCAGGATGGTTTATTAGATATCTACACATTCAATTATGTTAGAGATCATCATTTTTTAATGGATAGCACAGAGAATATTATTGGCTATGACCACAACTGTTATACTAACTCGATCTTAATCAACAAAGGGAATTTTGAATTCACACTGCTAACAGATAGTTATCTAAAAGGAAATCAAGGTTGTACACTTGCTGGAGTGTCTTCACGATTTATAGGGAGTAGCAATAATGGTGCGTATTTAGTCAATGACTTTGGAGAGTGGATTTATCCTAATCAAACTGTCGATAGTGCTGGTCTAGTAGGAAGTGGGTTAGATACGCCGATCTATGGAATGGGTATTGCAGTTGCAGATTTTGACAATGACGAAGATTATGATCTATACCTAACCAATATCGGCAAGAATAAATTACTGAGAAATGATAATAGTGTTTTTAGTGAAGTGGCAGCTGAATATGATGTGGAAAATGAGTTCGTGTTGGATACAATTTCAGCAGTAAGTTGGGGGACTATTTTTTTTGATTTTGATAATAATTCATTTGCAGATTTATTTGTTTCTAATGGCTACGTTCCTGTCGCTGATTTCTTAAGCTCAAGTATAATCAATGAGAATAAATTTTTTCGAAATGACATCAACGAGTTTACAGATATTACAGATGCAATAGGGCTCAGTAGCATGGGTATAAATAGAGGGTGTATATACACAGATCTAAATAACGATGGGAGACTAGATGTGGTAGTCGCAGCTACTGCGGATAATGATTTGGGATTTAATGATACAAAGAGGAGTAAGATATTCATCAATAAATTATCCTCAGATAATAATTTTGTTCAGATCTATTTAGAAGGCAATCAAACCAATAGAAATGGATACAATACAGAGGTCAAGATCTATTCTGATAGCATCACACTGTCGCAGATTTTATTATCAGGAACTAGTCATGCGTCACAAAATATTTCTGCTTTGCACTTCGGATTAGGCCAAATCGAAAATATTGATTCGATGAAAGTTTTTTGGACAAATGGAATAATTGATAAATACATAGATATACCCAAAAACCAACAAATTCTCCTCAGAGAAGAAAATAGGGAATTATTGATATTAGGATGTACAGACGCTTCTGCCGAAAATTATAATGAGCTTGCCCAAAAGAATTCTGGCTGTATTTATTCAACAGCAACGAGCGAATCTCAATATGCACATGAGGACATGATTATTTTCCCGAATCCAGCTACTAGACAAATTTTTCTGACTCCTCCTAGCAGCATAAAAAACCAAAAAGTAAATCTTAAGATTTATAATACTTTAGGAGAAGTAAAATATGCAAAGCAAGATCTTTTAATTTCAGATAGCTTTGAAATAGTATTAGATGGACTCTCATTAGGTAGCTATTGTTTGCAACTTATAAAGGCAAATAAAACTATAGTTACCAAGAAGTTTATGATTGTAGATTATTGATTTATGTGAATGCTGTTTTCCCATCAAGTAGAGGAAGTGCTAGGAAGAGTTCATTATTTGATCAACATTCAAGACTTACGCCAAATAGATATTATGTCGGATGACAAAATATTTATAAAAAAGATCCTACACCAGAGCTAGTAGGCTGAGATGCTGAGATTGGAATGGATCGAATTATTACCTATCTATGATAGAGCTTCCTAGATGTTAGCTTGATGAGAGCTACTGATCTCAAAGACAATATATCTAACTCAGTAGGCAAAACTTGATGAGCTCATAACATATTAGAATAAATGGCAATGTATTTGCAATATTTATTTTATGAATATCAAGCATTCCTTCTTCAATTATCTAGAATTTGAGAAAAGATATTCAGTTCACACCCTAGTTTCTTACAAAAACGATATCAATCAGTTTCAGAGCTTTTTATCTCGCCAATTTGATCTTGAAGATTTGTTGATAGCAAAGCATACCCATGTAAGAACTTGGATCGTGCATATGATGCAAAATGATATTACAGGTAAGTCTATCAATAGAAAGATATCAGCGCTAAAGTCTTTCTATAACTTTATGAAGAAACAAGGTTTGATAAAGAAGAGCCCTATGCTTAAAGTAACAGCCCCTAAGGTTGGGAAACGACTACCTAAGTATGTTGAGTCAAAGCAAATCGAAACCTTGCTTACGGGAGAGCTATTTGAGGCTGGGTTTAGTGGAGACCGTGATGCGTTAATTATTGATATTCTGTATAGTACGGGGATAAGGAGAGCTGAGTTAATTGGCCTGAAAGTGCGGGATGTTAACCATTATAGCAGTACCATTAAGGTTTATGGTAAGGGAAGCAAAGAGCGCATCATCCCTGTTAGCAAATTATTACTAGATAGAATAAGTACCTATATCATAACTAAAGAAGATCACTTTAAGACTGTAAATAGAGAGTTCCTATTAGTGACTGATGCAGGAAAGCCATTATATCCTAAGTTTGTTTTCAATAAGGTAAAGCAATATTTAGCTAAGGTTACTACATTGGATAAAAAGAGCCCACATATATTGAGGCATTCTTTTGCTACGCATCTAGCAAATAATGGAGCAGAATTAAATGCAATCAAGGCGTTACTGGGTCATTCTAGTCTTGCAGCAACTCAAGTTTATACTCATAACACAGTAGAACAGCTAAAAGCCGTATATAAGAATGCTCATCCTAAGGCAAAAACGTCATAAATACCCTCATTTTCGACCAAAAACGGCTGTTTTTAAAGTATTCAAAAAATAGATAATATCTACCTTGTCTTTATGAAAAAAAGTAGTATTTTTGCCTCTCTTTTGAGGAAACGTCCTTAAAGATGCTTTAAAGTTATTGAGTTGCCGATGTAGCTCAGTTGGCCAGAGCAGCTGATTTGTAATCAGCGGGTCGGGGGTTCGAATCCCTCCATCGGCTCTAGATTTGTAAAGCAAATATAGGATATTTCGGCGGGGGTGCGCCGGAGTTGGAGAGCCGGGACGGACTGTAAATCCGTTGTTTCGACTGAATAGGTTCGATTCCTATCACCCCCACTAGAAGCGGGCGTAGCTCAGTTGGTAGAGCATCAGGTTTCCAACCTGAGGGTCGTGAGTTCGAGTCTCATCGCCCGCTCTATTTGAAAAAAGTGTTCTCTTAGGAGGACCATATGATAATCGCTTTTTAGTACTACTTTAACAAGCAATACTAAAAAGCCAATGTAGCTCAGGGGTAGAGCACTTCCATGGTAAGGAAGGGGTCGGGGGTTCAATTCCCTTCATTGGCTCAAGGATTACAGAAGTGTAAAACTTGCGAAATACAAGAAATAGAATGTGGCCCCGCCGGGTCAGGCCTGCCTGCCGGCAGGCAGGGATTTAATTCCCTTCATTGGCTCAAAAGGATAAAAGAATCTTTTTGAGATTTTACATAAGATATGTTGACCAAATGGGTCAAATCTGCTAAAATGCAGAACTAGATTATTGATTTATTATTAAAATTTTAAAAAAAATTCCGGATGGCAAAGGAAACGTTTCAGAGGAATAAGCCTCACGTAAACATAGGAACAATCGGTCACGTAGATCACGGTAAGACAACTCTTACGGCTGCAATTACTCACGTACTTTCTGAAGCTGGTCTTGCAGAAAAGCAAGCTTATGATGCAATTGATGGAGCACCAGAAGAAAAAGAAAGGGGTATCACCATTAATACCGCACACGTAGAGTATGAAACGGATAATCGTCACTATGCTCACGTTGATTGTCCTGGTCACGCGGATTATGTAAAAAACATGGTTACGGGTGCGGCTCAGATGGATGGTGCAATATTAGTTGTTGCAGCAACAGATGGTCCTATGCCACAAACAAGAGAGCATATACTTCTTGCTAAGCAAGTAGGTGTGCCTAAGATCGTTGTATTTATGAACAAGGTTGACCTTGTAGATGATGCAGAGATGTTAGAGTTAGTTGAGATGGAAGTAAGAGAATTATTAGATCAGTATGATTTTGATGGTTCTAACTCTTCTGTAGTGCAAGGATCTGCACTTAAAGCATTAGAGGATGATGCAGGTGCAAAAGATCAAATCAAAGCGCTTATGGCTGCAGTAGATGCAGAAGTGCCTGAGCCAGTGAGAGATGTAGATAAGCCTTTCCTAATGCCAGTAGAGGATGTATTTTCTATCACAGGTAGAGGGACAGTTGCAACTGGAAGAATAGAAAGAGGAATTATCAACAGTAGTGATCCTGTAGAAATAGTAGGTATGCAAGCACCAGATGCTAAGCCACTTACTTCTGTGATCACTGGTGTTGAGATGTTTAGAAAGATATTAGATAGAGGTGAAGCAGGTGATAATGCTGGACTTCTTCTTAGAGGTATCGATAAAGAGCAAGTAAAAAGAGGAATGGTTATCGTTAAGCCAGGATCTGTAACACCACACTCTCACTTTAAGTGTGAGACTTATGTTCTTGGAAAAGACGAAGGTGGAAGACACACGCCTTTCTTTAATGGATATAGACCTCAGTTTTACTTCAGAACTACTGATGTAACGGGAGATGTAATTCTTCCAGCTGGAGTAGAGATGGTGATGCCAGGTGATAACGTGACTTTGGAGGTTAAATTAATTAACCCTATTGCAATGGAGAAAGGTCTTCGTTTTGCAATAAGAGAAGGTGGTAGAACTGTAGGAGCGGGTCAGGTAACTGAGATCATCGCTTAAGAATATAATATTTGAAATATAATTTGTTGGAAAATTAAGCATTCTTAGGGGTGCTTAATTTTTCCATTTTAGGAAAAAGACAAATATATAGATATATGTAATTTGTCTTATCTCTTTAATGATGTCAAAAGTTACATTAGGAAAGAGATAGTATGAGGCAGAGTTTTCTGCTAAGCCAATACACAGGGGAGTAGCTCAATTGGTAGAGCGGTGGTCTCCAAAACCATAGGCTGCGGGTTCGATTCCTGTCTCCCCTGCAATTTTCCTAGTTATTATGAATTTGAAACCGTTGATAAACTTATTATGGAAAGTGTAGTTCTCTATTTAAAAGAAAGTTATAATGAACTTTTACATAAAGTAACGTGGCCTACGTGGGCATCTTTACTTGATAGTACTAAGTTGGTAGTAATTGCAACCATAATCTTCGCAGCTGTTGTTTTTGTCCTTGACTTAATATCTAAAGGAGTATTGACTACTATTTATAATATCAACCTTTAATTTATGTCTGAGGATCATATACCAGAAGATAGTAATCTAAATGAAGAGTTGAGCACTGAGCTCAATGAGCAAGTAGAGCAAACTGAACCAGTTGTAGCGCAGGATGTTGATGGTACTGATGCAGAGAGTGTTGAAAATGTGGTAGAGCAGAATGATAAGGAAGGGGTAAGTGAAGAAAATACAAGTATTAAGAAAGAAGGTGAAGAAGAAACTACAACAATAGAACCTACTCCTGAAGCGAGTGGAGGTATTATGGCAGCAGCGGTAGCGGCTGCAGCAGTAGATACTGAGCCTGTAGTTGCTGAAGAACCGAAGAAGGAAGCGCCGGTAGACGATGGTAAAAGGTGGTATTCTCTAAGAGTGATAAGTGGTAAAGAGAGAAAAATAAAAGAAAGAATTGAATTAGAGATTCAAAGAAATAAATGGAGTAGCGCAGTCACGCAAGTGCTTGTACCTTCAGAAAAAGTATATAAAATAAGGAGTGGAAAGAAAGTAATCTTAGAAAGGAATATTCTACCAGGTTACATTCTTGTAGAAGCTTTTTTTAAGAAATTTAGCTCTGATATAGTTCAGGGCATTACTAGTATTCCTAATGTAATTCATTTCTTAGGTAAGACTAAGCCAATACCGATGCAGCAGTCTGAAGCTAACAGAATGCTCGGTAAGGTAGATGAGTCACAGGATGTAGGAGAAGCATTGATAGAGCCATTCATTGTAGGAGAGACAGTCAAAATTATAGACGGTCCTTTCAATGGTTTTGTAGGGGATATCAAAGAGGTCAATGAGGAGAAAAAGAAATTGAAAGTTATCGTTAAGATATTTGGAAGAGGGACAGAAGTGGAGTTAAACTTCATGCAAGTAGATAAAGAATCATAGAAAACAATTATTAAAAGTTGTCAATAGATAAAAATGGCTAAAGAAATAGGTGGTTTTATAAAGTTACAGGTCAAGGGAGGGCAAGCGAATCCTGCTCCGCCAGTAGGACCAGCACTTGGTGCTAAAGGAGTTAATATCATGGAGTTTTGCAAAAGATTTAATGCAAAGACTCAGGAGATGCAAGGTAAGATAGTGCCAGTAGTGATTACAGTTTTTGCTGATAAGTCATTTGAGTTTATAATCAAAACCACTCCAGCTGCAGTCCAGTTATTAGAGGCAGCTAAATTAAAAAAAGGATCACCTGAGTCAAATAGACAGAAGGTTGGTAATGTAACATGGGATCAAGTGAAAGCGATTGCGGAAGATAAAATGGAAGATCTTAATGCATTCAAAATAGAATCGGCTATGAAGATGGTCGCTGGTACTGCCAGAAGTATGGGCTTAAATGTAAAAGGTACTCCACCATGGGGCGCTGAAGCAGCAGAAGCTTAATAAAGTACTTACTGGAATTTATTGAAGGAAGTATCGATTAAGTATCGGTACGCTAACACCTCAAACTAAATATTATAATGGCAATTACAAAAAAAAGAAAAGTAGCTGAAGCGAAAGTAGACATCGAAAAGCTATACACTATTAAAGATGCTATGGCCTTAGTAAAAGAGGTCAACACAGCTAAATTTGATGCGTCTGTTGATTTACATATAAGACTTGGCGTAGACCCTCGTAAAGCTGACCAAGCAATAAGAGGCACAGTAACCTTACCTAATGGTACTGGTAAAACAAAAAAAGTACTAGTTCTATGTACTCCGGATAAAGAAGAAGAAGCAAAAGCTGCAGGCGCAGATTATGCGGGGCTAGATGAATTTATTACAAAAATACAAGGCGGCTGGACCGATATAGATGTGATCGTAGCGACACCTAATGTCATGGCACAAGTAGGTAAGGTCGGTAGAATCCTAGGACCAAGAGGTCTGATGCCTAACCCTAAGACTGGGACTGTTACACCTGATGTAGGTGCAGCAGTGAGTAGTGTAAAAGGAGGAAAAATCGCATTCAGAATTGATAAGTTTGGTATTATTCATTCTTCTATAGGTAGAGTATCATTTACGCCAGAGAAGTTATTAGAGAATGCTAATGAGCTACTTACTATGGTATCTAGAATGAAACCATCATCAGTAAAGGGTACTTATATGAAGTCTGTAAATGTAGCAAGCTCTATGAGTCCAGGAATCAAAATAGATACTAAATCAATCATCGATTAATCATAGAAAATGAAGAAAGAACAAAAAACACAAGCTATAGAAGAGCTTACTGAAAAGTTCAGCAACGCACCATTCTTCTATGTTACAGATTCATCTGCATTGACAGTGGAGCAAGTAAATAATCTAAGAGGTAAGTGCTTTGAGAATGGGGTAGAGATGAAAGTGGTTAAAAATACCTTAACCAAGAAAGCACTAGAAAATATAGAAGGTACTGATTACAGTGAAATGTATGACGCTTTAAAGGGGCCAACGGCTTTGATGTTTTCATCGACCGCTAATGCACCTGCTAAGATCATAGAAGAATTCAGAAAATCGCATGACAAGCCAGTATTAAAAGCAGCTTATATAGATAGCTCTTTTTATATCGGAGATGATCAAGTGAAGGCACTCGCAAGTCTAAAATCAAAAGAGGAATTGATTGGAGAAGTTATTTTACTTCTACAGTCTCCTGCTAAAAATGTTATCTCAGCTCTTAAGTCGAGTGGAGGTAAGTTGGCAGGTCTCATAAAGACATTGCAAGAACGTGCCCAATAAATTTGGCTTCCAAGCAAAATATATTTACGCATAGATAATTACGTAATTAAAAAACAAATTAAAACCATTAAAAATGGCAGATTTAAAAGCATTCGCAGATCAGTTAGTTGGGCTTACCGTTAAAGAGGTAAATGAATTAGCAGATATTTTAAAAGAAGAGCATGGCATAGAGCCAGCAGCAGCAGCAGTAGCAATGGCAGCACCAGGTGGTGGTGGCGGTGGCGAAGCAGCAGAAGAGAAGACAGAATTTGACATTATGTTAAACTCTGCTGGAGCAGCAAAATTAGCTGTTGTCAAAGAAGTGAAGAACTTAATGGGTGTAGGACTTAAAGACGCTAAAGATCTAGTAGATGGAGCGCCTCAAGTAATTAAAGAGGGAGTTCCTAAAGCTGAAGCAGAGTCAATCAAAGCAGCACTAGAAGGTGCAGGAGCTGAAGTTGAATTAAAGTAAACTGCTTCTAACTTTATGACAGAAACCTCGAGTTTTATACAGAAGAAATAGAGCATTAGAAAAGGTCAATCGACGGATTGTCCTATTCTAATGCTTTTGTTGTTGTTTTATTTGCCACTTGAAATCGTGGCTAACCAAAAAAGAGTACACATGGCTTCTACTGCATTAGCTAAAACCGCCGAAGACGTAAGAATAAGCTTCGGGAAAATTAAACTTCCTTCTCAATACCCTGATCTTTTAGAGATTCAACTACAAGGATTTCAAGAATTCTTTCAACTGGAAACTACTCCAGAGAATAGAAATAGTGAAGGTCTTTACAGAGTATTCCAAGAGAATTTCCCAATAACTGATGCGAGAAATATCTTCGTACTTGAGTTTTTGGATTACTTCATAGATCCTCCTAGATATGCTATCGAAGAGTGTATGCAAAGAGGTCTTACCTACAGTGTACCTCTAAAAGCTAAGTTGAGATTATCTTGTAATGACGAGGAGCATGTTGATTTTCAGACTATCGTGCAGGATGTATTCTTAGGTAATATACCTTATATGACACCTAAAGGGACCTTTGTGATAAATGGTGCCGAGCGTGTTATCGTTTCACAATTACACAGATCACCTGGTGTATTCTTTAGCCAAAGTTTTCACCCTAACGGATCTAAGCTCTATTCTGCAAGAGTAATTCCATTCAAGGGAGCATGGATGGAATTTGCAACAGATATCAATACTGTTATGTATGCCTACATTGATAGAAAGAAAAAATTCCCAGTTACCACATTGTTGAGAGCAATCGGATATGATTCAGATAGAGAGATATTAAATCTATTCGGATTAGCAGAGGAAGTAAAAGTATCTAAAGCATCTCTAAAGAAAGCAGTAGGTAGAAAGCTGGCAGCAAGAGTACTAAGAAAGTGGACAGAAGATTTCGTAGATGAGGATACTGGAGAGGTTGTAACAATAGAAAGAAATGAAATAATCATCGAGCGTGATGTAGAGCTAGATGAAGAAAATATACAGCTAGTAGTGGAGGCTGAGGCAGAAACGATAATTCTACAGAAAGAGGATATTGATGCTGATTACTCTATCATTTACAACACCCTGCATAAGGATCCTACGAGTTCTGAGATAGAAGCGGTGCAGCATATCTACCGACAACTTAGAGGTACTGATCCACCAGATGAAGAAACAGCGAGAGGGATCATCGATAAATTATTCTTTTCAGATAAGCGATATAATCTAGGAGAAGTAGGTAGATATAAGATCAACAGAAAACTAGAGGTAGATGTAGCAATGGACACTTTGGTACTTACCAAAGATGATATCATCGAAATAGTAAGATACTTAGTCAATTTGATCAATCAGAAAGCAGAGCTTGATGATATCGATCACCTAAGTAATAGAAGAGTTAGAACTGTGGGAGAGCAACTATATGCTCAGTTTGGTGTAGGTCTTGCAAGAATGGCTAGAACGATCAGAGAGAGAATGAACGTAAGAGATAATGAAGTCTTTACGCCAATTGACCTGATCAATGCTCGTACGCTATCATCAGTTATTAATTCCTTTTTTGGGACAAGTCAGTTATCTCAATTTTTAGATCAGACAAATCCACTATCTGAGATTACTCATAAGAGAAGAATCTCTGCACTAGGGCCAGGGGGTTTATCTAGAGAGCGTGCTGGTTTTGAGGTAAGAGATGTACACTATTCTCACTATGGTAGACTATGTACGATTGAGACTCCTGAGGGACCTAACATTGGATTAATATCTACACTATGCGTTCACGCTAAAGTGAACAAGATGGGATTCTTAGAGACTCCGTACAGAAAAGTAAATAATGGTAAGGTAGATGTTAAAAATCCAGCGCTATACTTATCTGCAGAGGGAGAGGATTTTAAAAAGATAGCTCAGGCAAATGCTCAGATCGATGAGAAAGGAGCATTTAAGCATAACGAAGTTAAGTGTAGAGAACATGGTGACTTCCCAGTATTGGAGCCAGAGAATATTGAGTATATGGATGTCGCTCCTAACCAAATTGTCGGAGTATCTGCATCAATGATTCCATTTCTAGAAAATGATGATGCGAATAGAGCCTTGATGGGGTCTAACATGCAACGTCAGGCAGTACCCTGTGTAAAGCCTGCATCACCAGTAGTAGGTACAGGTCTAGAAGGAAAAGTAGCGAGAGATTCTAGGATGCTTATCAATGCAGAAGGACCTGGAGTAGTAGACTATGTAGATGCTAATGAGATCATCATTAAGTATGATAGAAATGAAGATGAGCAGTTAGTATCATTTGAAGATAATATCAAGAAATACCCACTTATAAAATTCAGAAGAACGAACCAAGGTACTTGTATCAATCTTAAGCCTATCGTAAGAAAAGGTCAGAGAGTGAAAAAGGGTAGTCTGCTTTGTGATGGGTATGCTACAGAGAAAGGAGAGTTAGCATTAGGTCAGAATCTAATGGTATCATTTATGCCTTGGAAGGGTTATAACTTTGAGGATGCTATTGTACTTTCTGAGAGAGTTGTAAGAGAGGATATATTCACTTCTCTCCATATTGAAAATTACGAGTTAGATGTAAGAGACACCAAACTGGGAGAAGAAGAATTAACTAATGATATTCCGAATGTTAGTGAAGAAGCAACGAAGGATCTTGATGAAAACGGAATCATCAGAGTAGGAGCGTGGGTAAAAGAAGGAGATATCATAATCGGTAAGATCACACCTAAAGGTGAATCAGATCCTACTCCTGAAGAGAAATTGTTAAGAGCGATATTCGGAGATAAAGCAGGTGATGTAAAAGATGCCTCAATGAAAGCATCTCCTTCAACTAAAGGAGTCATCATAGACAAAAGACTTTTTGCTAGAGCGAAAAAAGATAAGTTCCAAAAGGTACAAGAGAAGGAATTACTATCAAAACTAGATGACAGACATGAGGTATCACTTAATGAGCTCAAAACTGTATTGGTTGATAAGTTAATGGTGTTACTTAAGGGTAGAACATCTCAAGGAGTAAGATCAATATATAATGAAGATCTAGTAGGGAAAGGAACGAAGTTTAGTAATAAGGTTCTCAAGGGACTTGATTACTCTCAAGTAGATTACACTAATTGGACAAAAGAAGAAAAAGATAACAAGCTTATTGCTCAATTGCTACACAACTATAGTATCAAAGTAAATGAGATAGTAGGAAAATACAAAAGAGAGAAGTTTAATATCAGTATTGGAGATGAGCTTCCGGCAGGTGTACTTAAGCTAGCTAAAGTTTATATGGCTAAGAAGCGTAAGTTAAAAGTAGGAGATAAGCTTGCAGGAAGACATGGTAATAAGGGGATTGTATCAAGGATTGTTAGGCAAGAAGATATGCCTTTCTTAGAAGATGGTACTCCTGTAGATATCGTACTTAATCCTCTAGGTGTACCATCTAGAATGAACTTAGGTCAGATATTCGAAACAGTATTGGGCTGGGCTGGTGTGAAGTTAGGTGAAAAATATGCAACGCCAATTTTTGATGGAGCGACGGTAGAAGAGATTGATTTGAAAATCAAAGAAGCAGGCTTACCTACTCTTGGACAAACATACTTGTATGATGGAGAGACGGGTGATAAATTTCACCAACAAGCTACAGTGGGAGTTATCTATATGTTGAAATTATCTCACATGGTTGATGATAAGATGCACGCAAGATCAATTGGACCATACTCACTTATTACTCAGCAACCACTTGGTGGTAAGGCACAGTTTGGAGGGCAGCGTTTTGGAGAGATGGAGGTGTGGGCACTAGAGGCATTCGGTGCATCTCAGATACTGAGAGAGCTATTGACCTTGAAGTCAGATGATATACTAGGTAGAGCTAAAACTTATGAAGCGATCGTCAAAGGTGATAATTTACCTGAGCCAAATATCCCTGAATCATTCAATGTACTTGTACACGAGTTAAGAGGACTTGCACTAGATATCAAGTTTACTTAGTCGTTATTTAATTAAGAACTTTCTTTAACTAATACATAATATCGTATGTCATTTAAAAAGAATTTAAATAGCAAAAGATCAAATTTTAAAAATATCACCATCTGTCTTACTTCGCCAGATGATATTTTAGAAAGATCTTTTGGAGAGGTGTTAAAGCCTGAAACTATAAACTATAGATCTTATAAACCAGAGCGTGATGGGTTATTCTGTGAAAGGATATTTGGGCCGGTAAAGGATTTTGAGTGCTACTGTGGTAAGTATAAGAGAATAAGATATAAAGGGATCGTATGTGATAGGTGTGGAGTAGAAGTTACAGAGAAAAAAGTAAGAAGAGAGAGAATGGGTCACATCAAATTGGTGGTACCTGTTGTGCATATTTGGTTCTTTAAGTCTCTTCCAAACAAAATAGGTTACTTACTAGGATTATCCTCAAAGAAATTAGAAACAATAATCTATTACGAGAGATATGCGGTAATTAATGCAGGTGTCAAAGCGGAAGAGATAGAATACCTAACACTACTGACGGAGGAAGAGTATTTTGAAGTATTAGATACCCTTCCTAAGGACAATCAATTACTTGATGATTCTGATCCTCAGAAGTTTTTAGCTAAGATGGGTGCGGAGGCAGTTAGATTTTTATTAGAGAGATTAGATCTAGATCAATTATCTTATGATCTTAGACACCAAGCTGCGACAGAAACTTCTCAACAAAGAAAATCAGAAGCTTTAAAAAGATTAAGAGTAGTAGAAGCATTTAGAGACGGGCAGACAAGAGTCGAGAACAAACCAGAATGGGCTATCATACAATACTTGCCAGTAATTCCGCCAGAGTTGAGACCGTTGGTACCTTTAGACGGTGGACGATTTGCGAGTTCTGATCTTAATGATTTATACAGAAGAGTTATAATCAGAAATAACAGGCTGAAGAGACTGTTAGAAATCAAAGCACCAGAGGTCATTCTTAGAAATGAGAAGAGGATGCTACAGGAGGCGGTTGATTCTTTATTTGATAACTCTAGAAAATCTAATGCGGTAAAAGCAGAGGGAGGTAGATCACTAAAGTCATTGAGTGATATTCTTAAAGGAAAGCAGGGTAGATTTAGACAAAACCTTTTAGGAAAAAGGGTTGATTATTCTGGTAGATCTGTGATCGTTGTAGGTCCTAACTTAAAGCTACATGAGTGCGGATTGCCTAAGGGAATGGCAGCTGAGTTGTTCAAACCTTTTGTGATCAGAAAATTGATTGAGAGAGGTATAGTGAAGACTGTAAAATCTGCAAAAAAATTAGTTGATAGGAAAGATCCGGTTATCTGGGAAATTCTTGAGAACATATTGAAAGGTCACCCTATCATGTTAAACAGGGCCCCGACTCTTCACAGACTTTCTATACAAGCTTTCCAACCTAAGTTAGTAGAAGGAAAAGCGATACAGCTACACCCACTTGTATGTGGTGCCTTCAACGCCGATTTTGATGGTGATCAGATGGCTGTTCACGTACCTTTAGGTCAAGGAGCAATATTAGAAGCCCAGGTGTTGATGTTGTCCGCGCACAACATGCTTAACCCTCAAGATGGTTCTCCTATTACTGTGCCTTCTCAGGATATGGTTTTAGGTCTTTACTACATGACCAAGGAGAATAAAACTTCTGATAAAGAGACAAACTTAAAATTCTATAGTACAGAAGAAGTACTGATAGCATATAATGAGGGAGCAATCGACTTACACACAGGAATAAAAGTGAGAGTACCGGTTGAGGATGAAGAAGGTAATATCGTGATCAAGTTGACAGAGACGACTGTTGGTAGAGCTATATTTAATCAAGCGACACCAAAGGAAGTTCCTTATATAAATCAACTACTTACAAAGAAGAATCTCAAGAAAATTATCGCTGATATCATTACTAGAACAAACTTTACTATCACGGCGAAGTTTTTAGATGAGATCAAGGAAATGGGTTTCTACTGGTCATTTAAAGGAGGGCTATCATTTAACCTTGGAGATCTAATTACGCCAAGTATAAAGGAGAGTACACTTATCAGTGCAAAGTCAGAAGTGGACGAAGTTTGGGAGAATTATAATATGGGTCTGATTACTAACAATGAGCGCTACAATCAGATAATAGATAAGTGGACATTTGCAGATAACAGGATCACGGAGAATCTGATGAAGGAGATTGCTGCGCATAAGAATGGCTTTAACTCTGTATATATGATGTTGGATTCTGGAGCAAGGGGTTCTAAGCAGCAGATAAAGCAGTTGTGCGGATTGAGGGGACTGATGGCGAAACCAAAAAAATCAGGTGATTCAGGAGGGGCGATAATCGAGAATCCGATACTTTCTAATTTCTTGGATGGACTTTCAGTATTAGAGTACTTTATCTCCACTCACGGTGCGAGGAAAGGTCTTGCCGATACAGCACTGAAAACTGCCGATGCAGGTTATCTTACAAGAAGGCTAGTAGATGTATCGCAAGATGTAATCGTTACGGAAGCAGATTGTAATACGCTAAGAGGTATCGAAACGATGTCACTTAAAGATAATGACAAGATAGTAGTATCTCTAGCTGCGAGAATCAGAGGTAGGTATACATTATATGATATAAAACATCCTGTTAGTGATGAGATCATATTAAGTCATGGTAGCTACATCGATGATAAAACAGCAGCCTACATAGAAGACGAAGGTCTAGAGGCGGTAACAATAAGATCTGCTCTGACTTGTGAGACGAAAAGTGGAATCTGTGGTAAATGCTATGGTAAGAATTTAGCGACAGGAAGGATCGCAGATATGGGTGATGCAGTAGGCATTATAGCTGCTCAGAGTATTGGTGAGCCGGGTACACAGTTGACACTTCGTACTTTCCACGTCGGGGGTATCGCATCTGTATCAAAAGCTGAGAATCAGTTAGAGTCTAAGTTTGATGGAGTACTAGAGTTTGATAATGTCAAAGTAACTGATTTTAAAGAAGGAGATAATGACAGTAAGATTGTCTTATCTAGATCGGGTGAAATAAGAATAGTAGATAAAGAGACGCGTAAAATATTTGTTACGCATCACATACCTTATGGAGCTACACTTTTCGTGAAGAACAAGCAAAAAATTTCAAGAGGAGATGTTCTATGTGAGTGGGATCCGTTTAATGCAGTAATCGTAACGGAGTTTGCAGGAATAGTTCAGTTTGATGATGTGGATGAAGGGGTAACTTTCAGAATCGAGAGAGACGATCAGACAGGATATGTAGAGAAGGTAGTTGTAGAATCTAAGCAAAAGAAAAAAATCCCTACAATCAAGATTGTATCACCAGGTGGCAAAGAGCTTAAGAGCTATAATCTACCAGTGGGAGCATATATCGCAGTGGAGGATGGAGAAGAAGTACAATCAGGTCAGAAAATAGTTAAGATACCGAGGAAGCTTGGTAAGATATCCGATATTACGGGTGGTCTTCCTAGAGTTACAGAATTATTTGAGGCAAGGAACCCATCTAATCCAGCAGTAACCTCAGAGATAGATGGTATAATTTCTTTCGGTAAGATCAAGAGGGGTAATAGAGAGGTATTTGTATATGATGAGAAGACTGATCAAAAGAAGAAGTATATGGTTGGTCTTTCAAAACACATACTCGTCCAAGCAGATGATTTTGTAAGAGCAGGAACACAGATCTCTGATGGAGCAACTGCACCAATTGATATATTGAATATCAAGGGTTCATTTGCAGTAGCTCAGTATCTAGTTAATGGAGTACAAGAAGTTTATAGATCTCAGGGTATAACGATTAACGATAAGCATATAGAAGTAATCGTAAGACAGATGATGAGAAGAGTTGAGATAGAAGATCCGGGAGATACTACCTTCTTAGAAGGGGAAGCGGTAGAGAAGTATGATTTCTTAGAGCAGAATGATTGGATTTTTGATAAGAAATTTGTGACGGATGCAGGGGAATCAGATACTCTAAAAGTAGGTCAGCTAATCTCGGTAAGACAGTTAAGAGAAGAAAACTCTCAACTAAAGAGGAATGATAAAAAAGAAGTGAAAACTAGAGAAGCAGTGCCGGCAACATCTAAGCCAATACTACAAGGGATCACTAAGTCGTCATTAGGAACACCGAGTTGGATATCTGCAGCATCATTCCAAGAGACTACTAAAGTATTAAGTACTGCAGCAATAGGAGCTAAAGTCGATACACTAGCTGGACTTAAGGAAAATGTAATTGTTGGTAAATTGATACCAGCAGGTACAGGTATGAAGATATACAACAATATGAAAGTATTGCCAGTCGAAGTATTAGGTGCCGAAGAAGAGGAAGAAGTAGAAGAAATGACTACTGCGGAATTACCTACGAATCCGATGATGTAAGGAAAAGTAAACAATACCGATATACTTTATAAGGGATCAAATTTATTTGGTCCCTTTTTTTATGTATGCTAATTTATGTGAAGAATAAATAATTAGACCCTAATTTTTTTTATAACTCTTAAAAGAGTGAGTTATCTGGGATTCCTATTGGTTAAAATATACCTGCATCCTATAGCCGTAAATCGTAATAATATGACTAGTAGTCAAAGCATAAAAAGGATCATAAAAATCCAACCCCAATTTTATTTCTGTAGTTTTAACTGCCTAGCAACATATTTTCCAATGATATCAAACTCTAGGTTCACTCTATCAGCGAGTTTTAATTGTTTGAAATTGGTAAAATCATAGGTGTAAGGAATAATAGCAACAGAGAATGAATCCAAGGTAGGGTCGATCACGGTTAGACTTACCCCATTGATAGTGACTGATCCCTTATTAACCATAAGGTTAGCAAATGAAGGATCGTAGGAAAAGGTAAAATACCAACTTCCTTCAGCTTCTTTAATCTTAAGACATACGCCAGTTGTATCCACATGGCCTTGTACTATATGTCCATCTAATAACTTGTTGGCAGTGATACTCTTTTCAAGGTTTACAATACTACCGATCTTTAGATCATTAAGATTAGATTTTAACAGAGTTTCTTCTATTGCAACAACTGAGTGTGTTGTGTCATCTTGTTTTATGACAGTCAAGCAGACTCCATTATGAGTTATACTTTGATCTATATAAGTCTGAGATGATAGATCAGACTCTATTTTTAAAAGCTTATTACTTCCCTGGATTTTAATATCTGCTATTATCCCAGTGGATTCTACAATACCTGAAAACATCTACCTGCTTCTTAAAATGTGAATATTACCTTTTAAAGGATCTCTGATTGCTCCCCCTTCTTCTATAATTTGGCATGTGTAATAGTATACTCCGTCGGCAAGATCCTTACCAGACAGGTTTGTTCCGTCCCAGTTAATATCTGGATCATTGGTTTCAAAAACAAGTTGCCCCCATCGGTTGTATACTTCCAGTTCGATGCGTTCTATAAATCGATTATTTCTTGGAGTGAATATGTCGTGTGTACTATCACCATTAGGCGTAAATACATTGGGTAAGTCATATGCGGGGCAGTTAATTAGACAAATCCTAGAAGAAATTGCACTTTCATTACCTAGCAGATCAAAGGCAGATATAGCATAGCACCCAGCGATACCTCCGTTTGGTTTATGATCAAAATTAATAACATCGATATCATTAATAGTTTCTAACAAGCTTAACTCAGTATTTTCGTCCTGAGCATAGTATATGTTGAATCCAGCTAAATCTTCTGCAACTGGACAGTCTGAGACCAATAAACTCCACTCTAGTTCATTTTCTAGATCTTCAAAAGGAATTGCAATATCAGTCTGGTCACAGACTGATGTAATGACTAAAAAAGGTGTGCATGGTGGCTCTAGATCGCTGGCTATGCTGCAGGTTTCTTGAGAGTCATTAATTATTGGCTCTGGGATACCATCGATATTATAGCTTCCTAAAGCAGTGATTTTATAGCAATACTCTTGATCATTGATTAAGCCAGTATCTCTATAGGTTGTGCTTTCGATCGTCGTGATAGAATCAAAGTCGTTAGTCTGTAGGTTTTGGCGATATATAATATACTGGTAGTTATTCCAGGGTACGTCTGCTTGCCAGCTTAAATTAATCGCTTGATCTCCAGGTGATGCCGATAAAAATATGCTTGTCGCTTCATTTGAAGTGCTTAGAGGGGTGTTAACGCCAGAGGTAAACAATTGCACACGATATCTGTAGATAGTCTCTTGTGTGTTGAGATTAGTATCAGTGAAACTAGTATCAACAGGGTCACTAAAAAATTGACCTTCAAACTTAGCTCCTGGCACGTCTATAAAATCAGTCCCAGCAATACCTTCTGTTCTTTGTAACTGGTAAATGTAGGGTCCAGGATTCTCTATTGTATCTAAGTCTGCAGCTAGAGGCTTTATCCAAGCTAAATCTATAATGCCTGTTTGCACATCAGTCGTGGTTACTGACACCTTAGTAATCATAGCAAAGTCTCTAGATAAGATTACACACACTTCATTAGAGGTAAGACTCTGAACTTTATTAAAAGGATTTCCTGTCTTAGTTAGTTTGGCGAATTCTGCTAGGACTCGATAGCAGTAGGTCGATCCCTTTTCGACTTTCTCATCAAAGGCTATATAGCTATCGCCTTCTCTCTGATTTGTTAAGAATATTACTTTCTCATAACCCTGACCTTCTAGACCTTCTTGGCAAGTATCTATTTCTATAGGATTGCTATTAGACCTTCTCCACACTGAAAATCCTCTAAAATATTCATCTTCTGTAAGTTCGCATTCGTAAGGAGATGTCCAAGTAAGTTTTATCTGATCCCGTTGAGATTCTCCGACTAAGTCTAGAGGGGGAGGACCTACAACTTTTATCTTCACGGTCTTTAGGGTAGCAAGTCCAGAGGTATCAAAAAAATTATCAACAGCTCTGAATACTATCTGGTAAGGCTCTTTCGCAATATCATCACAAGTTGTTTGCCATCTAAATGTAGAGGTGATAGGAGAAGGGAAATACCTATTAGATGGAGTTAGCGTGGCTTCTCCATCTAATAAAGGGCCACCAGTTGCTGATAGAGATACTTGCTGATCCTCATCTATATCTGTAGCAATTACATCAAACAAGACTTCCTCACCAGCAACTACACATATTTCGTCTATAGATTCTATCTCCGGAGGGCGATTATCACATGCCCTCACAAATATCTGCATATCTCTTATAATGCTGTTAATAAAAACCCCTTCTCTATATTCATTTATCCTGATGGTAATATTATACTCACCCTGAGTCTGCGGAGCGTCCCAGACAAAGTCTCCAGTCTTGGGGTCAAGAGTAGCAACATTATTAGGCCCTGTGGGTCGCACCTGATCTACAGGTGAGTAGTCGGGTACCTCAACACCTCTCTCTTGGAAAGGCGTGGCTAGCTGGAAACTAAGACTATCTCCATCGATATCATACGCATTAGGATTATGACTAAATCGCTGCCCAGCACAAGCAAAGTCAATAGGAGCCTGTAGCAGAATAGCAGAGTTATTTACCCCTTGAAACTGTGTGTTGAGTAAGGTGAATTGAGTCTGTAGAAAAAATGGAATATTCACTGAGTTCCTAATATTGAGAATATTATTTACTCTATTAGGGTCTCTCATAGCAAGTGTGTAAGTTCCCCTGCCAGGATAAGTATGCTCAGCGGTGTAGTAATTAATCTTTATGTCGTTTGGCTGGGGGTCTCCGTTTCCATTTGTCCTCCATATGAACTCTGAAGTACCATCACCCCAAAATATTTCGACAGTATCTCTATCTGCACTTTCACTACTTGTTTTAGTATAGGTCGTTATTGTAGCGCGAATCGTAAGATCATCTATCTGTTGATATGTGATTTCCCCAGCTCTATTATGGGTGCCGTATGCAGATACATAGGCCATAAGGCAGAAGAAGATGAGTAATATTCTTTTTATTAGAAAGGACATATATGTTAAACGTCTAAAAAAGAATAAATTAAGCAAAAAGACTTATTAATGCTGAAACTATTTTAATTCTTCAAGGCATTTAATAAGACTATCTTCCCAATGAGGAATATTTATACTAAATACGCTTTTGATTTTCTCTTTTGATAGAACACTCCACAATGGACGATCTGCAGGAGCACCATATTCTAATGTCGTTGTTGGGTAGACTTTACATTTTATATTTTCTAATTCAAATATCTTTTTGGCAAATTCCATCCAGTTAGTTTCACCTAGACTACTGTAATTGTATATTCCAAAACCATTAAAATCTTGTTTAGCGACTTTGGGTATTATTTCTAATATGGTTTCTGCGATATCACGGGCATAGGTAGGTGTTCCCATTTGGTCATTGACGATTACTAACTCATCTTTTTGTTGACCTAGCTTAATCATGGTCTTTACAAAGTTTTTGCCAAATGATGAGTATACCCATGATGTTCTTATAATCACAGACCTAGAGTTTAATTCTAATATATTTTTCTCGCCAGCCAACTTAGATATTGCATAGATGCCTTTTGGATGGACTGGGTCGGATTCTATCATCGGTTGTTTGACTTCATTATGATAGACATAGTCTGATGATAGATGGACTAGGATACTCTTACATTCATCAGAGTACTTGGCAAGAATGCTTGGTGCATATTCATTAATTTTTTTTGCTGCTTCGATATCTTGTTCTGCTTTGTCGACATTGGTATAGGCAGCACAATTGATTAGTAGGTCGGGACGATGGGTTACGAAGCATTTTTCTACAGACTCTTCAGAGGTAATGTCTAAGCTTGTCCTACTAGTGAATATAAAATTATGTTGAGGATACCCATACGCAATATGCCTAAACTCTGAGCCTAGTTGTCCATCAGCACCTGTCACTAATATTTTCATGTGTGATATCTACTTACGGTAAGGTGTATGTTCATTAAATGTAGGCTGTACCTTATCCTTATCAGAAAGAATTATTTCTTTTATCTCTATTTTCCAGTCAATTGCTAGATTGGCATCGCTCCATATGATTCCTTCCTCATGTTCTTTAGAATAAAACTCATCGCACTTATAATTGACAACAGCAGTCTCTGATAAGACTATAAAGCCATGCGCAAATCCTCGAGGAATATAAAGTTGCTTCTTATTCTCTTCACTCAGCTCTATACTAAAATGATGACCAAAAGTTTGAGATTCTTTTCTGATATCGACTGCTACATCTAGAACTTTGCCAGAGGTTACTCGCAGAAGTTTAGTCATCCCTTTAGGTTCTATTTGATAATGCAAACCTCTTAAAACACCATAAGTTGATAAGGACTCATTATCTTGAACGAAAACGGTATTTATGCCTGCAGTCACTAAGTTGTTAGCATTGTATGATTCAAAAAAATAACCTCTTGAATCGTTAAATACTTTAGGTTCAATTACAAATAGCCCTTCGATTCCAGTTTCAACAATATTCATTTGTGGTTTTTACTTTTCTCTAAAGAAGATATTGATAGGGACCCCAGTGAAATTAAATTTATCTCTCATTTGATTCTCTAAGAAATTTTTATACGATTCTTTAATATGCTTTGGAGCGTTACAGAAGAATGCAAATGATGGATAATAGGTAGGTAGTTGTGTGATATATTTAATTTTGATCACCTTACCTCTATGATTAGGCGGCGGCGTCTTTTGGATGATTTCCTGCATCACTTCATTTAATACAGATGTACTAATTTTCTTTTTTCTATTCTCAGCTACCTCCATCACCATATCCATTGCTTTGTAGATTCGCTGTTTTTCTTGTACTGAGATAAATAGCACTGGGTAATCTACAAATGGTGCAGTTTTATGTTTTACGGCTTTCTCATAATCTCTTGGGGTGTTAGTTTCTTTTTCTACAAGGTCCCATTTGTTTATCAGTACGACTACACCTTTTTTTCTTCTAAGGATTAGAGATAGAATACTTAAGTCCTGTGCCTCCATACCATTAGTGGCATCTATCATTAGTAGACAGATGTCTGCCTCATCTATTGACTTAATAGCTCTGATCACCGAATAAAATTCTAGATCCTCTTTGACCTTGCTTTTCTTACGTATACCAGCAGTATCAATGAGAATAAATTGTTTACCAAACTTATTGTAGTGCGAGTGTATAGAGTCTCTAGTAGTGCCTGCTATATCTGTGACGATGTTTCTCTCTTCTCCCAGTAGAGTATTTACAAGGGATGATTTACCCACATTGGGCCTTCCGACAATACAAATTTTTGGTATGGCGCTAGTATCTTCTAGTTCATCGCTAATCTCAGGAAGCCACTCAGTGACTAGATCTAGTACCTCACCGGTACCACTCCCAGTAATGGACGATAAGAAAAGAGTTTCTTCAAATCCTAAACTCCAAAACTCATTTGCCAAGAGCATTCTAGCATTATTATCTACTTTATTTACAGCGAGTAGTATTTTCTTATTGGACTTGCGGAGCATCCGAGCTACCTCGGCATCGAGATCTGTGATACCAGTAGTTACATCTGTCATGAAAATAATAACATCAGCCTCATCCATCGCGATCTGGACTTGGCGTCTAATAGCTGCTTCAAAAATATCATCAGAGCCCTTTACAAAACCTCCTGTATCAATGATATTGAACTCTTTGCCATTCCAAAATGAGTCACCATATATTCTATCTCGAGTTACTCCAGAGATATTATCAATTATGGCTTTACGCTCTCCTAATAACCTATTAAATAGTGTGGATTTACCTACATTGGGCCTACCGACTATAGCAACTACTCCTGACATCCCATAAAGATACTTTAATGATACCCAAAATGCTTTAACTGGCGTTCATCATTTCTCCAGTTCTCTTTGACCCTTACATATAATTCTAGATGCACTCTTTGGTCTAGGAAGGTTTCAATGGATTTTCTTGCATTAATACCTAGCTGTTTTATTGATGCTCCTCCCTTCCCAATTACTATTGCTTTTTGAGACTTTCGAGATACATAGATATTAGCGAGGATGTGTATAATAGGTCCGCTTTTAGATTCTTTTTCTTTGAAGCTTTCAACAATTACTTCGGTAGAGTAGGGTATTTCTTGATGGTACAGCTCTAAGATTTTTTCTCTTATTATTTCACTTATAAAGAATCGTTCGGGCCTATCTGTTAATTGATCTTTTGGGTAATAGGGTGGGCCTGCGGGTAATTTAGTTAAGATAGTTTCTAAGAGTTCTTTTGTGCCTTTTTGCTGTAATGCGGATATATGGCTGATAGCTTCAAACTCTAAAAAGTCTGTCCAGCCTTGTTGTACTTCTTTAACCTGCTCGCTATCTACTAAATCTATTTTATTAAGGACTAGAATTTTTGGAGTCGTTAGGGTTTTTATTTTATTGATTATTTTACCATCAAACGGGGCATCATCATTGCAGTCGATAACAAGTAGCATAACATCTGCGTCTTCAAAAGCTGAGTGAGCGTAACTATTCATAGCACTCTGCATTTGGTAAGCAGGACTCTCTATTAAGCCTGGTGTATCACTAAATACAATTTGATAATCTTCATCACTTACGATACCTATTATCCTATGCCTCGTGGTTTGAGGTTTTCTATTTATTATACACATGCGCTCGCCCACCAGTGCATTCATAAGTGTAGATTTACCTACGTTAGGATGACCTATTATATTTACAAATCCTGATTTGTGGTCTGTCATAATTAATGAAGCTTTTTTGTCTCTAACTCCATTATATTTTCTAAGAAGCTAAGGAAAGATTTAGGTTGCAATGTTCTCCAGTTGATGTCATTATAATCATAACCAAGTTTTACATAATGATCTATACGACTTGATTCCATTTCTGTTTTAACATGCTCTAAGGTATTAACAAAACAGATCCATCCAGAAGATTCCTTTACATCATCATACCACTCTTCATAATAGCTGTCATCTGATCCGTGGAAGTTTAAGACATTATCACAGACGAAAATATATTTATCTATATCATATCTTAACAAAGGGTCTACCACTTCCCGTTTAAGATACATGATATCATTCGTTATGCAATCATTCCATTCACCTATTAATTCAATGCAAGCATATCGCTCATCATAGTCTACATATAATATTTTACCGTAAAGTGTAGGAGCACCAAAATCATCCCATTGGGGATGGACGAAGTAATTATAAATCTTATTGGTGAATTTAAATTCATCGTACTGTCTGCCGTAGAATGGAGAATTAGGGTCCTGATCAGCTACATATCTTTCTCTCCACTTATAGAATGGCTCTATATCATGCATGATGGGATTCTTGTCTTTCTTTAGTTCGTTTTTTATAGTATTTATTTTCTACAGCTAGTAGCCCAAAAGATTCACAATCCTCTTTAGTCTGCTTAGCGTGATGTGCACCATGTGCCCTAAGGATAGCACGCGAGTATTTATTATCGAGTTGTCTAAACCACTTAAATCTCTGGTGGATATATACATCATGAATAAGAAAATATATGAGACCATAGATAGATATACCTACTCCAATAAAAAACAAATAAAAGTGGTTTTCTAGTAAGGAACCCAGGATATAACAAGAAGCACTTGGGACTGCAAATACAAGGAAAAAACGATCATTCTTTTCCCAAAAGCCATCCTTTTCAAAATGGGGCTTATGATGATCTTCATGCCAGTTCCATAAGAAACCATGCATGATATACTTATGAGCAAACCATGCAACGAATTCCATGCCTGCTACCGCAGCTATTGTGACTAGAATATATAATATAAATGAAGGCATTGTAACAAAGGTAATTATACAAAGTAAACACAAGCAAGCAAATCATGTTTTAATCTAGATCAACTTTATTTTCATCTTTGTAGTTATCCTCTAATCGCATCAATGGTATTTCGATATAGAAATCAGTTCCCACATTTTCCTCCGTTTCAAAGTAGATTTTACCATTAAACGACTCTATCATATTAGCAGATATAGCTAAGCCCAGCCCAGTGCCTGAGCTTTTGGTAGTAAAGTTAGGGGTGAAGACTTTTTCAAACATATGATCTGGGATACCGATACCATTATCGCTTACTTTTATATAGGCACTGCTATCATCTTTATACAGATTAAGTATTATATCTCCTCTTCTATCTGATGGTATTGCTTGTATGGCATTTTTCACTAGGTTATTTAGGATTCTAATAAGATGATTTTTGTCGGCAAATACAAATATCTCATCTATCGGAACTGCCAGCTTGATGTCCATATCTTCTCTTTTTCTAAACAAGTCATGGATTGTAGATACTATTTCGTTGAGCACCACTTTTTCGTTTTGACCTTGAGGAAGCTTTCCAAAACTCGAAAATTCATCTGCAATCTGCGAGAGATTATCAATCTGCTCTATCAATGTATTGGCAGCTTTTTTGATGAGGTTTTTTCCACTGACTGGATCTATACTAAATGCACGCTCTAGGTGCTGGATACTTAGTTTCATAGAGGTCAGTGGGTTTTTTATCTCATGTGCTACCTGTTTTGCCATTTCTCGCCATGCAGTGTCTCTTTCTGTTTTAGCTATTAGATTTGCGCTTTCCTCCAGTTTTAGGATCAGTTGATTATACTCATTGATTAGCGTTCCGATTTCTCCTTTATTATCCCACTTTAGGGGCTCGTTCTTTTTACCTAAGTTAAATTGGCTTAGCTTCTCTCCTAATTTTTTTATTGGATTTGTCACAGAGTTTGCAACTGCGATTGCTAGCACCCCTGCGATGATAAATAGGAATACATATACATTTAACAAGGTGCCTAGAAAGTCATCGATTTCTATTGTTGTAGAAATATTATTAGGAAACAAGACCTGTACAAAACCATTTGACTGATTATCTCTTGTCAGTTTGCCAAATGCAGTTTTTATGCTGTTTAGTTGTTCTATGCGGTTAGGTACTATTTCTATTTTGTCTGGTTCAGACTTTAGAGATTCAAATATGTGGTAAGGTACTCTCAAAGATTTATCCGTGAGGCTTGCCGTGGTCGAGATGAGATTAGCTGCTTCGTCGTATAAGAGTATATCTGCTCTATGTACAAGTCCTAGTTTAGCTATGTCTATTGCGCCATCATTCTCATGATCATTAGTATCATTTACCACAGAGTTAATCTTATCTAACAGTACCGTCTCAGAGTAACCACTTGATATTTGAGAAAAGTAGTATGCGGTGACTACAGCAATCGCAATAAAAGAAATGATAATCAATGAAACAACTGAAAACTGAATCTTATCTCTAAGTGAAGTGCCATCCAGATCAAATGAAAAAGCAATAGGTAGAATTTTGAAATACTTATTAATTACTGCGATGAGTACTAGGACGACGCCTAGTAATGAAAAAAGATAAGAGAATAGAGATATCGGTTTTATGAGATCTGATATTTCTTCAATACTTCCGACGCTTAACTTTTCATTTACTTTATAGAATGTTCTTCTATACCCAGATACGTTGTCTATGTAATAACCAGCTTTATCATATTTGAGATTTGGGATTTCCTTTGGGAAAGTGAGATAATCATAGTTACTATAGAGTAATTGATTTGTTTTATATACTCCAAAGGTAAATTCATTCCTGCTGAGTCCTTTTGAAAATGGGAACTGGTAGTTATTGGCCAGTTGATTTTCGTTTGATTTTATTAAACTAATGTAAAGGGTAAATGGGCTGCCTGGGTGATTCTCATTTTCAATTATGTATTTTTTTATATAGACATTTTCGATTGGATCAAAATATAAATCATCAGATACAGTTTCAGCAGTATTAACCCTGCGTATCAGTGTTTCTGTATTCCATGGAAGGTCATTGATTATTGATGATCCATCCTTATCTAGGCAATTGATTCCTATTGTATTTGAGTTGCCGACAAGACTCTTTATTTTTTTTTCAAAAAATACTAATAAGTCATCCCTATCCATCTTAAGTGGGTACGAAATAGAGGCTATTGATCGTAGTTCTTCATTATTGACTTCTGCTGCTATTCTGAAAAATTGATCGAGTACTTTTTGATCAATAGTGGCAATATGAGTTTTGAGATAGTCTTTATTAAGTCTTTGCTCATGATCACTTACATACTTAAAAATAAAAATGGACAAGAAGCCACTTACTACAATTATCCACCAAAGAAGCCAGGTAATATTTAGATTTTTGGAGTCTAAGAATAGATCCAATAGTATCAAATAACTAGCTAAGCCAAGACCTAGATAAAATACATTGATCTTAATACCTAGTAAGTAACCTATAATACAACTAATTACAATAGAAGAAAATATTATAATCATTCGTCTTCTGAATGATCGGTTACTATAAAAGATAGATTTGTAAACGGTATGGTGGGCCATGAAAAGGCCAACACATAAGAGTAATATACCTGAGATATTTAAGATGCCTGTCTCAGAAGTTTTAAATACTTCTTCGATCTCGAAGAGAAGATAGGTACTGAATGTCCAAGACTTGATAAATGATATAAACCCAATTATACTTATACATAAAAATAATGACATGATAATGGGCAGGACTATGTTAGTCTCATACTCAGTTTCTTGATATTGAATCTTTTTGTCAAAGAACTTACCTAATGATGCCGCTAGAAAAAAGATTAGCATCCCATTGATAAAAAAGTCCGAGATAGTCGGATTAAACACATTAATCAAGAAAGCTGAACTAGAGGTATTAAGAGGTCCTAAAGACCCAAAGAGATTTATAGCAAGCGCAAAGAATCTGAACGAAATACAAATAACATAGAATAGAAAAAGTGATTTGAAATTATCTAAATCAAATAGATGAAATAGGTAAACAAAAATCAAAAAGAAAAGAAGTATAAATAGGACAGATACAAGTCTTAAGATTTGGAGGTTAATATTTTTTGAAGAAGGATATATGCCGATCTTTTTTGTCAAAAAATCTAACTCATACTTTGAGGTCTCTTTGACAAGATAATTGTAATTACAGTCAGCATCGACAATGTACTTCCGCTTTATGTTTTTCCTATCCTTATTTATTATTGGAAATTCAATTTCAACTTCTGCGTTGGCAAATTTCTTTTTATAACTGTATAATACTTGCTTTGATGCAGTGGCATTATGATGCAATGATGCATCTTTCCACCATGTTAATTTACCGTTTTCGAATATCCTAATTTTCCAGTCCGAGTACAATTCATCATTTAAAAGGGAAAGTTTAGTGAGGTGGTTTTTCTTAGTCTTGTCGATTAATACTGATGCTACTTGATCAACAGTTGATTTGAAGTATGAATTAAGTTTTTGAGCATCTTGATCCTTATCCTTTTCGAAACTATTAAATAGGATGATGATTGTAATCGCTGATACAACGATCAATATCAGATTGAATATGGTTTTTTGAATTTTAGTATTGATCTTGTCCAAGCTAGACTCTAGTAGAATACGAATAAAAATAGTAAATCATATTATATAAAACCATAATATGTAGGGCTGTTTTGAATAATGATTTAAATTTGACCTAATTAGTAAACAATCTGTCGCTTTTAGTAATAAAAGAGGAAAGTCCGGGCAACGTAGAGCATCATACCATCTAACTGATGGAGTCCCGCTGTATTGCGGGACATAGAAAGTGTCACAGAAAGCTATACCGCCATGCACTAGTTGTAGGGTAAGGGTGAAAACGTGTGGTAAGAGCGCACGCTCTGGGTAAGTAATTACCTGGGGGGATAAACCTTATGAGTTGAAATGTCACGTATATCCCAGCTCTCTTGAGAGATAAGCTGCTCGTTTAAAATGTTAATTCATTCTGGGAGGGGTAGGCAGTAAGAATGTTGGTGCGAACCAACATCTAGATAAATGACAGATTCTTTTTAGGAAGAAAACAGAATCCGGCTTATTAATTTTTTACTAATAAAAAAAGGGCTGATCAAGTTTGATCAGCCCTTTATATTTTATAGCATTTTTGAGTTTTAGAAATCTCCCCCTTGGAAAGCTTCAAAGTCAAAATTGAAAGTAAATCTAAGTGTATTATCAAGTGGATTTCTTCTATTATTGGTAGGTACTAAGTAGGATAAGTTAAGACCAAATACATTATACTCTAAACCTACGCCAACAGTTAAAAATTTTCGATCTCCCTTTAGAAAATTTTCATAATAGTATCCTGCTCTTACTGCAAATTGCTTGTCATACCAGTACTCTATACCAAATGAATAATTAATTTCTTTTAGCTCTTCAGAGAATCCTCCTTGAGCGTCTCCAAAAGATCCCAAGATTCCTGCAAAAGTTCCTTTTTCTCTAAAGTCGGCAATGCCGTTTTGATCTTTGTCATAATTCGGATTATCAGCTGGATTACCTGTGCCATCTTCAATTTTTGCCGGTACTGGTGTAGGTACTAGCAATTTATTGAGGTCGAGTGAAAACGATAGTGAGTTGTACTCATCTAAGTTCATACTATAGGTAGCCCCAATACCAAAGTTGGCAGGTAAGAAATCCCTAAATACTGAATTAGAATAAGAAACTTTATTACCTAAGTTTGATATTGCTGTCCCAATAGTAAGATCATTATTACCTATTTCTCCTTTATAAGTAAATGATATATCAGCTGCAACTGAATTAGCAGAGTATATCTCCGTACCTCCGACACTTAAACCAGAGGCAAGATTTGATAGAATATATTTTCCTGTAATTCCAGTTGAGAAATTACTACTTAGTTTTCTTGCATATGCAAATGATACCTCAAGTTCTCTTGGTCTACCATTGCCCAGCGGATTACCATTAAAATCTGTGAAACTTATGTCACCGAGAGAGAAATATCTTAAACCGAATCCTATAGCTTGCAAATCATCTATCTGCTTGTAACCAGCTAGGTATGCTAGATATACATCTGTTAACCCTAGCTCTCTTAGCCATGGCGTATAAGTAGCTGAGAAACTCACATCCTTTTCTACAAATGCTAATTTAGAAGCATTAAAATGCAAAGCATTAGGATCTGGAGATGTAGCTAATCCTACGTCACCCATAGCTCCTGAACGAGCATCAGGGATAATTCTTAAAAAAGGTACTGCAGAAAGGATTGTATTTGGTACACACTGACCATTAGAGTCTTGTATACAACCTGCTTCGGGGTTAAATACCGCTTGTGCATCTGCTGAAAGATAGATTGCAGCAATAACAAGGGTTAGAAGTGTCTTTAAATTTTTCATGTTCAACATCGAAATTTGGTGTTTCTACCTAGGTGACTTAAATGTTAAAAATCATAACGTTCCTAGGTCTATCTGAAACGCAACCTTATGATAATTATTTACTGAAATTGGCTTTTTTTAGTGAAATGTGTCATCTAATGAGTAATAACTTCTTAAAATCACTATTTATAGTGATCCCAAGCTCACTTGCGTTTAATTTAATCTGATACAAATATATCCCTCTTCCTAATTGGTTGCCAAAATCATCTCTGCCATCCCAAGAAATATCACTATTACGAAAGCCAGAAGACACAAAATCAGAGACAATAGATTTTATCAATTTGCCTGAAACCGTGTATATATTTATAATACTAGACAATGTAGTGTTTGGTAGATTATGCTCAAACATAAAATTAGTGGACGTTGAAAATGGATTTGGGTAGTTTAGGACATTTTGAAGTTGTAACTCACCATCTTCAAGGACATAAAATTCTATAATAGCTTCCCCTACATTGTTAACCACATCAAATGCTTTTACCTTCAAAGTATGTAAGCCTGGAGAAATATCCTTAAGCGGATATCTAACCATACCTTGCTTAAAATTATCTTGCTCAGACTTATAAAAATCATTGAGGATAAAAGTATTTTGAGTATTATCATCTAAGATCGCTGTAATATCATGACCTATAGACGTGCCAGAGAAGTTAATCCCATTATCATCAAATAACTTAATCAATAATTCTGGATCTTGATTAGTAATACCGCCTGATACAAACTGTTCATCATTCATATATAATTGTATGGCTGGCCCAGAGTCGTCATCTGCAATGCTATCATCTGTACCTCCTATAATTATTTTATCATAAAATCCACTTGCCTCCGATCTATTACTCTCAGTTGCATAAAAACTAAGCTTACCAGGCCCATAGGTATAATTAATATCTTTTGGCAGTACAAATTCAAAATCAAAAGTCCCATTAGTCACTGTTGCTGTACCACTATAGAGGATATTTCGTCGTACTTCAAATGATTTTTTAGGACTTCCTGTATCATTAGATAGCGTTTCCAGTGAAGCTTCTTTGTCATATAGCGTTGGGAATAGTTTTCCATTATAACTTGTAACCAGATCTCCATTTTGATCTATTATTTTCCCAGCGATCTGGACTTTCTGTAAAGCCTTGATAGTATCAATTCTTGATATATCGATGGTGCTATTATTAACATGTGTTGCAACAATATCATAGGTAGGAAGTGCCAATTTTAAAGAAGGATCACCGATCAATAAAAATTTTCTTGCATTGATATTTATGGTGTCTGCAGAGTTGGAGTTTTTTGCTCTTCTCAGAATCTCTCCAATTGCAAGCTGTTCAGAGGTATTTGGGCTGAATATAGTATCAAAGACAGACTTAGTCAATCTGAAGTTTTGTGAAGAGTAAACTGACCTCACAGTAGAAAACAAGGCAATAGCTCCGCCATCCTTATTTAGGATAGCTTCCTCACCACCAGTGACTAACGCCGGATCATCAAAACCCGTAAAAGAGCAGGTTGCAGTAATAATAAGCGGGAGCTTGTTTTTATTAGTCCAAGACCCAATTTCAGTAGTTTTTAGCACTCGCTCTTGAGACCAACCTTTAGGTCCACCATGCCCTAAGTAATTAAGTATGAGTAAACCTTTAAATATCTCATTGTTTAGTTTATCCTCTGCATCTGGATATCTAGCACCTCCTGGTGTCGATACTTGCTTAAATGCATCAAAATATATCTTCTCTTGATTAAAGTTTGGATGTTTTTGTTTTACTGATTTAGCTATTTGTTCAGCTTGGTTAAGGTGAATATTAGAGTCCTCGTCATCTGCAGTAAATGCGATTCTGTTTTTCCAATCTCCTGTAGTCTCAGGGGCTGTATCATATCTTATTATTTTATCTACTACATTGTTAGCTTCTTGATTAGTTTTAGCAGGAATCCTTCCTACAGCTATATCTATAGCACCTCGTAGAGTACCACCTTCACCGTTACTCAATAGAGCGTAGTAGTCATCCGTCGGGAATGCAGTGAGAGGATTAAGGGATTCTTTCGTCTCATAAGCAGGGATAAAACTCTGGTTAGAAAATTTAGTATTTATCCATCTAAAATCATAAGAACCATCACCCAATAATAATAGATACTTAAAGTTTTCATCTCTATCGTATAGCATCTTTGCAAAATCTCTGATAGCAGTCGGATCTTGCTTGCCTGATGAAAACTCATTATAAACCTGATCTATGTCTACTATCTTGACCTCAAGATTAGAATGACTTCTACGATGATTTTGAAGTTTTTCAGCAGCATCTTTAAATTCTTGATGGTATATAATAAGCATATCTGCATCATTGATTGCATGCAGATTTTGTGGAGTTAGTTTGTTTATATATTTAGGAGCAGCAGAAATATTCGAGGGGTCAAAAAGAATAAACTTTTGTAAGTTATTATCAGGTTCGTAATTAAAATTTACATTGCCGTTATTAACTCTAAATAATTGATTTTTTATTTGGTGAATATTCGAGACATTCCAAACAAAAAGTCCCTCTTTCGAATTGGCTATCTCAAAAGAAGCACTTGCCTCATCTACAGACCGGCGATCAAAAAAAGTAATTGGCTCATTGCCATAGATTAATTTTTTGCGATAAACTATTTGCAAGTAATCTAACCACCCAGAATTGCCAGCACTAGTTTCTGGATATTGTAAAACTATTTCTGGATTCGTATTTCTTAGTTCTAAAGTCTCTTCTATAGATGCAGGCTTTGCATAGATTGCTTCTACATCACTGATGCGTACACTGTTTATTGATTTGGAGAAACGACGATCGTCTATATTCAGAATTACATTAGAAGTGGCGCCTGATCTACCTACAAATTCCATATTCAAGTTGATAGGCTCCGACAGGTCAATATCTTCTAAATCAAATTTGGAACTTAAATCTATTTCTGATAAATCCGTGAGTTCTTCGCCATACCATTTCTGTCCACTCCCTTGAGTCGAGCCAAAATCAGCTAGTAAATTAACAAGTTCTGTTTCATGTCTTAGTATAGCATCAGTATGGGTCGATTGATAATTTGTATTGACAGGCCCTTCTTTAATCTCAACTCTTTCACCTTGAATATTTTCAATCCGCAAGTAATAATAATTGAGAGTTGCATATGGATTTTTGTGGAGGTTAATAGTACCATTGTCATAATCTAAGTGATCGGGCCCTACTGCATAGAAGATGATCTCATCATCAATGTCAAACCTACCATCTTCTTCTCCTTGGATATAAATTGATGTAGGCTCAAGATCATCGACCCTATATTCATTAATTAACTCAGGCAGAGGACTGCCAGCATTACCATAAATTGAGATGTTTTTTGGATTGATAGATGCAGGATCGATACCTAATGTATCTTTTAAAAAACTATAGTTGATGGTAAAAACTCCATCTTCTACAATGCCCAACTTGTAAGTTTCACCCTCTCTTAATATAGAATTTGTCTTAAATGAGGGTGATTGGCTATAGATAGGTGATATCAGGCAAGCTAGTATTATGATAAATAGTATATTAATTTTCAATACAGCTCGTTTTAAATAGGCGATTGTATAAGTATTATAGTAATGATAGATTTTCATTAATTAGTATCTAGTATAGTCCCTTTTATAACACTAATTGTCAACAAAAGTACTTGAGAAAACAAAAAAATCATATTCGTTTTATATTTCTTCTAGTATTAGGAATTGCTTGTTTGATTTGTTCGCAAAGTAAATTATCTGCACAAGACCCAGTGTTTAGCCAGTTTTATAACGCTCCACTACAATTAAATCCAGCATTTGCAGGAACAAGTATAGCACCTATTTTTGCAATAAACTATAGAAATGAGTGGCCACTATGGCCTCGTGCATACACTACCTATGCTGCCAGTTATGATCAGTTTTTTCCGACTGTTAATAGTGGTTTTGGTATGAATATAATGACGGATAATGCCGGTGATGGTATTTTTAAAACCACATCTATTAGCGGTATATATTCCTATAAAATATATATCAAAAATGATCTTCAAATTAAATTTGGAATAGAAGCAACTACTACTCAATCAAGGTTAGATTGGGATAAGCTAATCTTTTTTGACCAATTGGACCTTCGAGAAGGTACGGGGAGGGGAGGACCACCTCCTGTTTCTGAAGATATAAGACCTGCTTCTTTGTCTAAGACCTATGTCGATTTTTCGGTTGGAATGTTATTGTTTAATGCCAAGTATTATGGAGGTATAACACTGAAACACATAAATACACCGGACAATAGTTTTTTGAATGAAAATGAAAATGTTTATGCGGGACTTCCAATGCGAATATCCCTACAAATGGGGTCTCAAATAAATCTAATAAGCGGCAATAAACGGGGTGTAACGGCGTTTTTATCTCCGAATCTGCTTCTAACCAAGCAATCAGATTTAGTGCAGCTAAATCTAGGAAGCTTGGTGGGTTATAAGACAGTACAATTAGGAGTATGGTATAGACATACTTTCAACAATCCAGATGCACTTATTGGCTCGATAGGAGTCAGAAAAGATCTTTTTAGAATAAGTTATAGTTACGATTATACAATTTCGGCTCTTGCAGTCCAAAATACGGGAGGAAGTCATGAGATCGGAGTTTTGATAAACTTAGAGCAACTATATCCTGAAAAAAACAACTACAATGATTGCTTTGCGATCTTTAGATAGAAAAAATATTAATATTTAGTAGTAGTAACACCTATTAAATGAGTCTTATTAAAAAGTATAAGTAATGAGTATTAAATTGAAATTCGCTTGTGTTTACCTTTTATCGGGTATTTTGCTTGCTTCGTGCGGAGGAAATAAGAATGCAGCAAGTGATGATTATACAGGTTGGAAGTACAATGACCAAGAATGGGGAGGTTTTGAGAAACAAAATGAATACGAAGGCCAGATTAATGCTCCTAACTTAGTATTAATTGAAGGTGGGACATTCACGATGGGTCTTACCGACCAAGATGTAACTTTTGAATGGAATGGTATTCCTAGGAGAGTTACGGTTTCCTCATTCTATATGGATGAAACAGAGGTTTCTAATAGTGCATATCGATTATATTTAGATTGGACTAAAAGATCTTATATATCCTATCCGCAGGTTTATAGAGATGCGCTTCCAGATACATTGGTATGGAGAGAAGAATTATCTTTTAATGAGCCATTTGTAGAAACCTACTTTAGGCATCCTGCCTATGATGATTATCCAGTTGTAGGTGTTAACTGGTTGCAGGCAAGAGATTATAGCAATTGGAGGACTGATAGAGTAAACGAAATGCTACTCATAAAGAGAGGTATATTAAACCCTTCTCCGGATGGCAAAGATTCTGATGTATTCGTAACCGATAGTTATTTATCAGGACAATATCAAGGTAACGTAAGAAAAAATCTAGAGGATAAAGCAACAGGAGGAGAGCGTCAAGTGAGGAGTACAGACGGTATTCTAGTGCCAGATTATAGATTACCAACTGAAGCAGAATGGGAGTATGCTGCCTTAGCTCTTCAAGGTAATATGGAGTCTTCTAAGGATGAGTTAATTACAGATAGAAAAATCTATCCTTGGAACGGAAATACGGCGAGATATCAAAAAAGGAATAAAGATCAAGGAAGAATCTTAGCAAACTTTAAAAAAGGAAGAGGAGATTATATGGGTGTTGCAGGAAGACTTAATGATAATGCACACATTCCTGGTCCTGTAAGATCTTATATTCCTAATGATTTTGGACTTTATAATATGGCAGGTAACGTAAGTGAGTGGGTAGAAGATATCTATAGACCGCTTACGAGTCAGACCTTGAGAGATGCAGAGAATCATGACCTTAATCCATTTAGAGGAAATAGATTTGAAGAAAAAATATTAGATGAAGAAGGTGCACCAGTCGAAAAAGATAGCCTCGGAAGAATAAGAACAAGATTTATAGATAGTACTGATGTAGGAAATAGAGATAATTATGCAAGTGGAGATGTAAGGGATTACAATGATGGAGATATAGAAGAAGTTGATTATGAGTATGGTGTACATACACTGATTAATGATGAATCTAGAGTAATCAAAGGGGGATCATGGGCAGATAGACTATACTGGTTATCTCCAGGTGCTAGAAGGTATAAAGACGAATCTAAAGGAGATAGGAGTCTAGGATTTAGATGTGCTATGACTAGAGTGGGAGGAGCATCAGGAAATGAAGACGCAGGAGGTAATATGTTTAAAGAAAAAGGTAGGAAGGTCAAACGAAAATATAAGTAAAGTAGAACAAAATATAACAGCCCTTTCATGGTTTACATGAAAGGGCTTTTTTATTTCCTATGGATAAACAAATAGAAGATTTATATAAAGTATATCAGCAGTGCAGTCAAGTTTGTATTGATTCGAGGAAAGTCGAGGAAGGTTCGATTTTCTTTGCCTTAAAAGGCCCAAATTTTGACGGCAACAAATTTGCTAAAGATGCTCTTGATCAAGGAGCTGCTTTTGTGGTGATTGATGATAGTAAGCAGCAAATAGAAGGACAATCTCTACTAGTTGATAATGTCTTAATTTCCTTGCAAAAACTCTCTAAGCATCATAGATCACAGTTAAGTATTCCGATTATAGGGATCACTGGATCTAATGGTAAGACAACTAGTAAAGAACTGGTAAAGAAAGTATTAGAAACTAAGTATAGTGTATCTGCAACGGAGGGTAATTATAACAATACAATCGGTGTACCACTTAGCCTACTTAACATTGGAGTAAAGCACGAAGTTGGAATCATAGAAATGGGATCTAATGGGAAAGGTGAAATAGAATTTCTATGTAAACTTGCACAGCCATCTATAGGCTTGATTACTTCTATAGGGAAGGCTCATCTTGAAGGTTTTGGAGATATTAATGGCGTGATAGAAGAGAAGACAGCCTTATACCGGTCGGTTGGAGATACTAATGGAGTAATAATTTATAATGATGATTCCATTTACTTAAAGCAGCACATCAAGGACGAGACCCACAATATTCCATATTCTAAGAAAGGATGTTTCGCTTTTGAACTTGATATAGATGCTACCTTTCCTAAAATTAGAGCAAGATGTAAACGAGGAAGTACAGTGTTAGACTTGCAATCTAATTTGTATGGTGAGTACAATGTCTCAAATATTATTTCTGCGCTGGTAATTGGAGAACTTCTGGATATCAACTTAGAAGATGGAGTCGATGCGATCAATAAGTATAAGCCAACGAATAATAGATCAGAAATTAAAGATTATAACGGAGCTAGCATATACCTGGATGCCTATAACGCTAACCCGACAAGTGTAACATTAGTTTTGAAGGAATTTTCTAGATTGCCAGGTAAAAAAATCTTGATTTTAGGAGATATGCTGGAAATTGGTAAAGGAGAAGATGCTGAACATCATACAATCCTGAGTTCAATAGAGACTACTCGATTTGACCGTGTGATATTGTTTGGCGAGTTGTTTGGTAAGCACAAGCAACATTACAAGAGCTTTGCATTCTTTTCTGATATTGCTGAGTTGAAAAATTATTTCAACACTCTTGATCTAACAGGTAAGCATGTACTATTAAAAGGCTCTAGGAGTATGGGATTAGAGCGGTTGATTACATAATTGCAATAGCTTGCATTAAGCGCTCCGATACTTCATCATTACATGCTTGGAAATAATCTCTTTTGCTGCAGGCTATTATTATATTTTTCTCAGTATTGAGTTCTTCTGGAAGTTTGACCCACCATTGTCCCGTAATATTATGCTTAAAGAATTTTAAAGCGATAGGTAGATGAGAAGGTTGCACTAAGTATTCTTGAAAATCGGTTTTATTCAATCCTTGGAAGTATTCAGTACTTGATTCTCTGCCCTCAATAAAATACCAAAGTAACATAGATATACATTCTCCTATTTTGCCCTTATTATCAAGGTTTGGATTGTAGCCTGTTACATTTAAGAATTTCAAATTAGTAGCTGAGCCAACATATTTCATAAGTTGACATGCTTCTTCGATAGTCAAACCTGTAACAGGAGCTTCTATATTGTCTGCTAAATCACTGAATTTGATAGAGTTGATATTGAACTCCACGTAATTAGCATCTCTAATAATCGACTCTGCAACATCAAGCTGGTTTTTTAGCTTACCGAGTCTCAGAAAGTTATAAGACCCTTCTTCGCATGTAATCCAATGCTGTTGTTGAGAATAATGTTTTTGAACGGCTAAATATCCTGTATGGTCCAGATCATCAACACACTGGCTTAGGTCGACTTTTTTATCAATAAACACCTTTTTGATGGAGCAGTTTTCATCGTTAACTTGATTTAGAGTTTTATTTATTGATTCTCTACTGATCATAACAGGTAAATAAGCCTGTTGATTAATTAATTCGTAACATAATTGTTTTACAAATTTTTCATTGGTAGATCTGAGTTTACCTTGATATTGACAATTAGAATGGAAATGAGATTTGAGTAGAGAAAGGCCAGATAATAATTGTTTATCACTCAATAGATTTGCAAATATGAGCACACCATCATCAAATTTAGAGTGTTTTAGATGAGTTTTAAATGACTCATGGGTATCAACTTCTTTAGATTTTTCTTCGATTTTATTCTCAAACCAAATATCAAGCATAACATATTACATTTATTAATAATGTAAAGATAGCTGAAAATCATTGACTAAGACTCTATCTGTCCTCAAAAATCACAAAGGTCAAGATTAATAAAACTTTTTTAAGACTATTTAGTGGGATAAATCTTCTTGGTGGTCTTATATTTAAACAATTATTAATATGATGACTAAAAATAGATTTAGTCGTCTAAAGAATAAAGCAATTAAATAATAACCGATTTCTATTAGTGCTCGATAATTGACACTAATTTGTCAAAATGCATTGAAACTCACTATTTCATTGCTTTTTAAGACTTTATGCTTAGCAGTATAAGGTCAATTATTAACTATTTTTGTAAATTAAGAGAGTTAGCTCACTAATAGCTAAAAATTACACCTTTATGAATAAGATTTTATACACTTTAGTCGTGTGTCTATTTCTTAGTGTGACTGCATTTTCTCAAGAAGAATCTAATCAAGAAACAACAACAGAAGCAGTTGTTAATACTCTTGAAGATGCTTGGACAGTTACAGACGAAATGACAGTAGATGCTGAACAAAATAAAAATTGGCGAGAAGGTCAATATAACTATTCAGCAAAGCCAAAAAATGCTTGGGAATTAGGTATCCATCTTGGTCATCTATTTATAGATGGAGATGTTGATAGAAGAGTGCCTGGTGGTTTTGGATTAGGTCTACACCTTAGAAAAGCAATTACCTATTCATATTCATTAAGAATGGATTTTATGTTCGGAAGAGCCAAAGGTCTTGATCCGCAACCATGGAAGCATAAAAATGATAGACCATTGGGTCAAGAGATTGGTGGTGGCTTGGTTGAACCAGTATTCGACCCATACAATCCGAACAATGGAGGACCAAGTAACTGGTTCCCTTCTCACAAGACAAGATATATGTACTTCGCAGTACAAAATGTATTTAACTTGGGTAATATGCTATTCCATAATAAGAGTAGCAAATGGAATGTAAATGCTGCAATAGGAGCAGGATTTGATACTCATAAAACTATGTTGGATTTGTTAGATGGTAATAATCAACCGTACACTGATATCATCAGTAGAACTGGATTCAACTTTGATAGATTTGACACTAAGTCTGGTAGAAGTGATATTAAGAGTGAGTTAAATAATATCTATGATGGAGAGTATGAAACGGAAGGTTTTAAGAAAGCGGGTATTTTCAGACTAGGTGATGATACAAATGTTCATGTTGTATGGACTGCTTCTTTAGGAGTAGCAAGAAGGATTAGCAAAAGATTTAATATTGGTATAGAGCATCAAATAATGCTTTCTGATAATGATTACTTAGATGGTATCAAGTTCAGAACTTCTGATGATCAAACAAATAACGTAGACATACCTCATTATACTAATGTTAGACTAAACTTCAACTTAGGAAAGTTCACAGAGAAGTCTGAGCCATTATACTGGTTAAATCCTCTTGATGCAGCATTTGGGGATATTGCGGAATTAAAGCAAAGACCAGTGCTAGATCTTACGGATGAAGATGGAGACGGGATCATTGATATGATGGATCAAGAATTAGAGACACCAGCAGGATGTCCTGTAGATACTAGAGGAGTAACACTAGATAGCGATGGCGACGGAATAGCCGATTGCAAAGACAAAGAGCCATTTTCTCCTCCAGGTTATGATGTAGATGACGTAGGAATAGCTAAAGTGCCAGTAGAAACAATACTCAATGAGACTGATATAATCAGAATCATGAATGAAAATTGCCCTGGATGTAAGTATGTACCGCAGCCAGCTAAGACAGGTTGTGGAGAGTGGTTCTTACCTATGATTCACTTTGATTTAGACAAGTATAAAGTAAAACCAGAATTTTACAGTCAGTTGCACCATGTAGCTTCTGTTATGAAGCAATGTCCTGATCTTTGTATAGTAGCTGAGGGTCATACAGATGCAAGAAACTCTAATCAATACAATCAGGTATTGTCTTACAATAGAGCAAAAGCAGCAGTTGACTATTTAGTAGGAAACTATGGTGTTGACAGAAGTAGAATTAAATTAATGTATGGTGGGGAAGAAAATCCAATGGTTAATATTGGGTCAGAAGGAGCTAGAAATTATATGAACAGAAGAGTTGAGTTTAGAGTTTGTGATGGTGATGATTATGATATGGCAGCACCAGAAGGAAGCGCAGGATCTGCTAATTATGAGCAAGGTTCTATCTACAAAGGAAATAAGAACTCTGGTTACTAGCAGAGTACCATAAAATAATATAAAGCTCAATCGAAAAATCGGTTGAGCTTTTTTTATGCCTCTGTGTCTGTAGTTTAGTCAACGAGTTTAAGTATTGACTATAAATTGAGTACGACAATGAAAATTGAGGTAGATCCATGAGTTAATGCATGTCATCCTTATGCATGGACTAACATTCTTGTGATAAGAATAAGTGGAAAATTGAGCTCATATGCATATGATGCAACAAAAAAGCTAAATGAGTTGGTACTCATTTAGCTTTTAAAGTGAATTTGATTACAATCATAACCCACAAGTTTATCTCTGTTTAAGTTAATCGTTAAACCAATATCCTAACTGGATTCTCGATAAATGATCTAAGAGTTTGTAAAAACTGTGCTCCACTTGCTCCATCTACTATACGATGATCACAAGAAAGAGTTACTTTCATTACATTTCCTACTGCGAGCTCTCCTTCTTTAACAATTGGTTTTTGGACAATAGATCCAACTGCCAGTATACAAGCATCTGGTGGATTTATAATTGCAGTAAATTCCTCTATCCCAAACATTCCTAGATTAGAAATGGTAAAGGTATTTCCTTGCATTTCAGAGGGTTGTATTTTCTTATCTCTTGCTTTTGCTGCTAATGCCTTGACCTCTGCATTAATCATGGTCATAGGTTTAACGTCTGCATTCTTAATAACAGGTACAACTAACCCATCAGGGACGGCTACAGCTACACCTATATTAACATCTTGATGTATGGCAATTTTATCACCTAACCAAGACGCGTTAATGTTTGGATGCTTTCTTAAGGCTGCGGCGGCCGCTTTGACTACTATATCGTTATAAGATACTTTTACATTTGGATCTTCATTGATTGCTTTTCTTGCTGCAATCGTCGCATCCATATTAATTTCTATAGTAAGATAAAAGTGAGGAGAAGTAAACTTACTTTCCGCAAGACGCCTTGCTATCGTCTTTCTCATTTGGCTGATTGGTGATTCTCCATACTGTACATCTGCACTCAACTGCGTAGAAGCTAGAGGAGCAGCTGCAGGAGCATTAGCACCTTTGTAGTTTTCTACATCTCTCTTTATTATTCTTCCATTATCACCAGAACCCTGCACAGCACTTAACGGAATACCTTTCTCAGCAGCAATGGATTTAGCTAAGGGACTAGCTTTTATTTTTGAGTCTGATGCTTGAGTCGATACATTAGCAGGTGGACTATCTACAGCGGCAGCAGGTGTTGCTACTATAGCTTCCTTGATCTGTGCTTCATCTGGAGCAGGAGAAGCTTCTTTAGCCGCCGGGGCAGCAGACTGAGCAGCCTCTAGGGCGGCTTTATAGTCTTCACCTTTCTCACCTATGACTGCTAGCAGGCCATCAACAGGGACTGGACCCTCTTTTATTCCGATATACAGCAGATAACCTTCATGATAGCTTTCTAGCTCCATAGTAGCCTTATCAGTCTCTACTTCTGCTAATACATCACCTGGTTCTACTTGATCACCAACTTTTTTGAGCCATCCTACTATGTTTCCTTCTTCCATAGTATCACTCATACGAGGCATCCTGATTATTTCAGCCATTCTTTTAAAATTTTGTAAGACACAAATTTAACTATAATCAGCTTAATTGTCGATTTCAAACTTAAAGACCTTTAAAATACATATATCTATATTTCTCCATTTGTAATCAGATGATTTCTAAATTTATATATAGATTAATGTTATGATTGGTGATCTAATTATACATTTACACAAATGAAATATTCTTCCAAAATTATAGAAGATGCAGTCGGCGCACTATCGCAACTGCCAAGCGTTGGTAAGAAATCAGCACTAAGATTAGTACTGCATCTAGTCAAAGAAGGTAACCAAGTAGAGGATATAATCAATTCACTTAGAAATTTGAAAGATAATCTTAGGCACTGCAAAGAGTGTTTTAACTTATCAGACCATGAGATATGTGCTATTTGTGCAAACGTAAATAGAAATAAAAAAACAATCTGTGTAGTAGAGTCTATAAGAGATGTAATGGCAATAGAAGATACTGCGCATTATGATGGCCTCTATCATGTTTTAGGGGGAGTGATTTCTCCATTAGAAGGAATAGATGCTGATCAGCTGAGAATAGAGGAGCTATTAGAACGGATCAAGACCAATGGTGTCCAAGAAATAATAATGGGCATAAGCCCCACTATAGAAGGTGATACAACTATATTTTATCTTTCCAAGAGGTTAAAAGAAAAGCCTATTAAAATAAGTATGTTATCGCGAGGTGTAGCCTTTGGAGGTGATCTAGAGTACACTGATGAATTAACATTGGGAAGATCAATTTTGGCAAGAGTCCCATATTCTCATAGCTTAGCTGAATAAAATACTCAGCTGACCTTCATGGTTGATATAAGTGTAATCATCGTTAGTTATAATGTAAAGTTGTTCTTGGAGCAGACTATAAATGCTGTTTTGGGTTCGACTGGAGATTTCTCCTTAGAGATAATTGTTGTGGATAATAATTCTACAGATGGCTCAGTCGAGTATATCGGTTCTAACATTTCTCACCCAATTACTTTTATAATCAATAAAGAAAATGTAGGCTTCGCCAAAGCTAACAATCAAGGGTTAGAGAAAGCGACTGGTAAGTATGCACTATTGCTCAACCCTGATACTGTAGTACAAGCAGATACACTTGTTAGTTGTCTTGAATTCGCTAAGTCCAATAAAAATATCGGAGCCTTAGGAGTGAGAATGGTTGATGGGGGAGGAGCTTTCTTACCAGAATCCAAAAGATCGTTACCTAAACCATTGAACTCATTTTGGAAGCTTAGTGGTATAGCTAACCTGTTTCCTAAATCTAGAGTATTTAATGCATATAATTTAAGTCATATTGCTGAGCGTGCAGACGCTGAGATAGATGTGTTATGCGGTGCATTTATGTTTATGCCGATTAAGATTGTAAGGGAGGTAGGTATGCTGGATGAAGATTACTTTATGTATGGTGAAGACATTGACTTATCATATAAAATCAAAAAAGCGGGTCACCAAATATGGTACTTGGGAACCCATAGTATTATTCACTACAAAGGGCAAAGCACCCAGAAATCTAGTTTAGCATATATCAATACTTTCTACAATGCAATGTCAATTTTTGCAAAGAAGCATTATAATTCTAGTGTCCTTACTTTATCAATGTTAAGTGTAGCAATCGCTCTACGGCAATTTACAAGTGTATTAAGACGGATTTTGAAATCAATATTACCCCTATTACTCGATGGGATGATATTCATAGTAGGAATACTAATGATCAAAAGTATGTGGGCTAAGTATCAATTTAATGATCCAGAATACTACGATTCGACCTTAATTACATTAAATATAATTATATATGTAATTATCTGGTTATTAACCTTGTGGATTACAAGATCTTATGCTTTATACACTAAACTAAAGGTATATATTCCTTCTATTTTTATTGGCTTACTAATCATCTTAACAGGTTATAGTTTATTGCCGGAATCGCTCAGAACTTCAAGAGCAATCATATTATTGAGTGCCCTTTGGGTATTATTCTCGGGAAGTTTAGTGAGGTTAATTTATAGTCAAATCAATACGAATGATGTTCCCGAGAAAAGAATTGGAATTGTAGGATTTCTTGACGAAGTAGAAAGAGCAAGATCTATTGTTCAGCAAGCCCTTGGGAGTGAAACTTTCACATATCAACTTGATCCGAATAAGTTTAGTGTAGATTATCTCATAGCACAGAAAGAATTTTATCAACTAAATGAAATTGTATTCTGCCTCAAGGACATTACTTTGGATAAGGCCTTAAGTATTATGTCTAAGAAGATTACTGGAATTAACTACAAGCTGATCGGAGATAAAAGTTTAAATATTATTGGCAGTAATAAGAGCAATTTATTAGGTGAGGTGTATGGATTGGATATAGAGTATCGTTTGGCTGATAATCTCAATTTATATTACAAGAGATTAATAGATATTCTTGGCGGTAGTTTACTGATTTTGTGTTTTCCACTACTTATATTAAGTTCAAAGTTCAGACAAAGCTTTACTATCAAGAAATTAATTATGGTATTGACTGGCCAGTTGGCACTAGTCGGATATTGTAAATCTGATATTCAATTAGGATCGCTGCCTCCTATAAAAGATTGCTGCATCGAAATTTCTAACAGGACCATCCCCCAGAAAGATCATCATGAAATAAATACAAGTTATGCGCTCCACTATACGCCATGGAGAGATATCGTAATTTTGTTTGACTCATTATTTTAGGAAATTAGATATGGATTTAAAAGATCAAGTAAAATCACTGGCAAAGAAGTATAGCAAAGATGTGATCAATATTAGAAGGGAGCTCCATCAATATCCTGAGTTATCATTTAAAGAATTTAAAACTAGCAAGCGTATAGAGAAAGTATTGAAAAAATACAAAATTCCTTTCGAAAGTGGCTACGCAAAGACTGGAATCGTAGTTGAAATAGAGGGAGAAAATCCTGATTCTAAATCAATAGCATTAAGGGCTGATATAGATGCTTTACCCATACAAGAAACCAATAAAGTAAGTTATAAATCAAAAAATGATGGCGTGATGCATGCGTGTGGTCACGATGTACATACTGCTTCATTACTAGGTTGTATCAGGATATTGAATAGTTTAAAATCGCAGTTTAGTGGTACGGTTAGATGTATATTCCAACCAGGTGAAGAGTTATTGCCAGGAGGAGCTTCTCTACTTATTAAGGAAGGTGTACTCAGCACACCTAAGCCTCACAGTATTATTGGTCAGCATGTGCACCCGCCTTTGAGAGCTGGGAAAGTAGGCTTTAGACCGGGATTGTATATGGCATCAGCAGATGAGATTTATGTCAAAGTAAAAGGGAAAGGTGGCCATGCTGCTCTTCCTGAGAATGTTGTGGATCCTATCCTTATAGCCTCAAACTTGATAGTAAGTCTTCAACAAATAGTAAGTCGTAAAGCGCCTCCAAGTATTCCAACAGTACTTTCTTTTGGTAAGATTAACTCTGAGGGAGGAGCTACTAATATTATTCCAGACATCGTACGATTAGAAGGTACATTCAGAACCTTTGATGAGAAATGGAGAAAGAAAGCTCATAAGTTGATGAAGAAGTTGGCAGAGCAGATGGCTAAAAGTATGGGAGGGGAATGCGATTTTCATATAGCCAATGGCTACCCACATCTATTAAATAATCCAGATCTAACTGGTAGGCTTAAAGGATGGTCTGTAGAATATTTGGGCAAAAAAAATGTCGTAGATCTACCTGCTAGAATGACCTCGGAAGACTTTGCTTTTTATTCACACATCATACCTGCCACCTTCTATCGATTAGGGACTGGTAACCCAGAAAAGAATATAACCTCGCCAGTGCATACCTCTACTTTTAATATCGATGAAAGTGCTTTAGAAGTAGGAAGCGGTCTTATGGCTTGGTTAGCAATCAACCAACTTAAATAATACATTACATATTTTTAATATTTGTAAAATATTATTAATCAATATATTATAGATTATAAAAAATTATAATGTATTTTTGCGTTTATACATTATATTTTTTTTTAATACATAAAACGCAGAATATCAAATGAGTAATCCTAAAATATTGGTTGTAGATGATGATAAGAGTATCAGAAGGACACTTAGAGATATCCTTGAATTTGAAAAGTATATAGTGGATGAGGCCTTTGATGGTCTCGATTGCATCGTAAAAATTAAGCAAAATAAGTACGACGTAATTATCATGGATATCAAAATGCCTAAAATGGATGGTATGGAAGCCATCGAAAAAGTGCAGACTATAGCTCCAGATATTCCAGTGATTATGATCTCAGGACATGGTAATATTGATACTGCTGTCGAAGCCGTAAAAAAAGGAGCTTTTGATTATATCCAAAAGCCGCCAGATCTTAACAGGTTATTAATTACACTACGAAACGCATTAGACAAATCTCTACTTATCGTAGAGAAAAAGGTACTCCAGAAGCGTGTTAAAAAATCGAAAACCCAAGAAATAGTAGGTACATCAGAGGCCATCTCATTTATAAAAAACACGATCGAAAGAGTAGCTCCAACAGAAGCTAGAATATTAGTTAATGGTAAGAATGGAACGGGTAAAGAACTTGTTGCTAGATGGGTGCACACAAAAAGTAATCGCAAAGATGGGCCAATCATTGAAGTAAATTGTGCAGCGATACCCTCAGAGTTAATAGAGAGTGAGCTTTTTGGTCATGAGAAAGGAGCTTTTACCTCAGCGATCAAGCAGCGAATGGGCAAGTTTGAGCAGGCAAATGGAGGCACACTATTTTTAGATGAGATAGGGGATATGAGTCTCTCAGCCCAGGCTAAAGTGCTAAGAGCTTTGCAAGAGAGTAAAATCACTAGAGTAGGCGGTGACAAAGAGATCTCGGTAAATGTCAGAATCGTTGCGGCAACTAATAAGGATCTCAGAGCAGAGATTACAAAAGGTAAATTTAGAGAAGATCTTTACCATAGATTGGCTGTGATTATTATCAATGTTCCATCTCTTAATGAGAGGATAGATGATGTGCCATTATTAGTTGAACACTTTAACGATACGATTTGTAAGGAGTATGGTATTCCAAGTAAGAAGTTCGCTCCAGCAGCAATGAAAGAATTGCAGAGTCTCAATTGGACAGGAAATATTAGAGAGTTAAGAAACGTGGTAGAGCGTTTGATTATTCTCAGTGAGAATACAATTTCTAAAAAAGAGGTTCAAGATTATGTAGTTCCTTCAAGTGCTAATAAATCTAGTATCCAAGGGATATTCGAACAGTTTGGATCACTCAAGAGCTTACAAGATTACATAGCTAAAGAATTTGATAAATATAAAAGCATCACGGCTTAATTAGTAAGAAATAAATAATTGAAATAAAAGGATAGAAATGACTGGAATGGAAAAGAGAATGATGAAACAGTGGAGTAAGATTAAGGGTGAGAATTCATGGACAATGTTTAAGGTTATTGCTGAGTTTGTAGAAGGCTTTGAGCGATTAAATAGGATAGGGCCATGTATCTCCATCTTTGGATCTGCACGTACTAAGCCAGACCATAAGTATTATAAGCTAGCGGTAGATTGTGCTAAGCAATTAACAGAAGAAGGTTTTGGAGTTATCTCAGGCGGTGGCCCTGGTATTATGGAAGCAGCTAACAAAGGTGCTCATGATAACAATGGTATTTCAGTAGGACTTAATATTGATCTTCCTTTTGAGCAATCTCATAACCCATATATTGATCCAGATAAAAATCTAGACTTCAGATATTTCTTTGTAAGAAAGGTGATGTTTGTAAAGTATGCCCAAGCATTTGTTGTGTTGCCTGGAGGGTTTGGTACTATGGACGAGTTATTTGAAGTATTGACTTTGATGCAGACTAAGAAGATCACCGAAGTGCCCGTAATACTTGTAGGAAGTGAGTTTTGGAGTGGTATGAAAGACTGGATAAAGAATGTGATGCTAGAGCAAGAAGGTAATATTAGTCCAAAAGATATTGATATGATTCCGATCATTGATGATCCTAAAGAAATAGTTGGAATCATTGAAAATTTCTACTCAGAGAAAGAGTCAAATACTTTAGAGCCGAACTACGAATTATAGTATTTCGCAGACGGTATATCCAAATAATTATTTAGGCTTAGTCTTTAATTTGCCAAGCTGCTCCAAATCTAAATTTGAAATCAAATTGCGGATAACCTGGAGTGAGGTAATTGATCTCATCAAATAGGATGTGATTAAGATTTTCTACCCGAGCAAAAAACCTAAAACTATCTATCTTAAAAGATAGATAGGCATCAAGCATTTTAAACAGATCTAATTGTACATTATTCTGCGCATAGAAGACTCCTAATTCTGGAGCAAAAGCTGAGGGGCTATAAGATTCTACTAATCTTAAATCCACTCCTAATCTCGCCAGCATTCTTTGCTTAAATATTTTTCCCTCAAGATAAATATTGTGCTCCGACAACCAACTAGGCAGGTTATAAATATTATCATTAAATCCTTGCAAACCGACAGAATTAGAAAAGTGCACTGGTCCTAGACTGAACCTCTCAGTCAGAATTAACCTAGAGCTTGTAAATACCCCGTCTTGTAACTCAGGGAATTTAGATTCATTATAAAAAATAACATTATCGATAGCATCGACTGAGCCGAGAGCAGTAAACCCTAATTTCTCATTTCGATATTTTAAGTAGAAGCCGGTACCATTAAGTTTAGGAAAACTGTTATTCCAAAATTCTGTAGAATTAAAAAATACCTGCTGTTGGATTAGTGTTGGTTCGTATCTATACAACTTGATACCTCCTCTTATAGTCCCTATCAACTTTAAGTCTATATCGGCACTTCCCTCTAACCAAAGATCACCAGCATTATCAGCTAACCCTAGATGACCCTTTATATCAATCTGAGTACCTTTGAGAATTTTTAAATAACCATCACCTTTGAGAAATAGATTATTCCTTTTATACTTTCTTGGTTCTTGATCTATATTGTAAAAATCATGAGCGATTCCTCCATGAAAACTAAAAGCCTTCCTCGTCATTTTTACATAAAATCCATTTTCTAAATGAAAGTAGCCTATTCGATTTCTTACTCCTCGATTGTCTATTGCAAATGGTGCATAAGTAAATACCTCTAGAGCCGAAGGATCATAAAACTTAAAAGCTCCATTTTCTATCGCAAACTCGTGTCTAAGACTTAGATCTATATCTCCTGTCAATGAATCCTTAAGGTGATAATAATTATTGACCGATAATTCTAGATTGTTATTTCTCGTATTTGCATCTGATAAAAAGACGGGGATATTATTTCTAAAATTTGCAAATGGTTGTAAGAAAGAAGAGTCACTTGTTATACCGCCATTGTGTACTTCATTATTAGCATTTAGGATACCTAGAATATAAGTATCTGTCTTGTCCCTCAATATTCTTACGCCAGTTGCTAAGTAGGTAGATTTCGCAACTTGATTATTATAAAACCCTTCCTGTGATATTCGTTGATAGTCAAGATTAAAACTTATACTATCCGCAAAACTTCGGCTGAATTTAGCTTTTACGATGAAGTTTTGTTGGCCATCAATTGGGCTAAAATAGAAATCTGAAAATGGTCTATTTACATCATACCACCTTACATCCTCTCTTTTGATACGATAGTAATTATAGTTGTCGTATCCAAAATTGACTCCACGTTGATAGGGTACTTCATAAAACAAGTGCCTTGCAGAAGAACCTAAATTACCTAAGTTGGCACCAAAAATATTGCCTTGCCTTACTGGATCATAGATGTGGAAGTCATTCAGTGTAGTATCACTGAATGGTATTTTACGATTAACATCATACATCGAAAAATGATTGTAAATCGTAGTGTCATATTCAACGGAATCAACTTGAGCAGCAAAGTTAGGATTCCGTTGACTTCCTCTCAAAGGATTATTAGAATCTCTCGATAACTGAGCTACTAGTTCTCCTGTCACAAAAAGGAAAAACACACCAATGATAAATCTAGACCACACCTGCATGCTACTATAACGATGAAAATTACAATTTGCTCTATGCAGGAGGAGTAGACTTTAATGCTGCTTGATTCATACCCATATTTGAGAAGCCACCATCATGATACAGATTTTGCATGGTCACATATTTTGTGTAATCTGAGAACATCGCAACACAGTAATCTGCGCAAGCTTCAGCAGGGGCATTTCCTAGTGGTGACATCTTATCAGCATAACCAAAAAACTCATCAAATCCTTTGACACCACTTCCCGCTGTAGTCCATGTAGGAGATTGAGAAATCGTATTTACTCTCACCTTCTTTGCGTCTCCATAATGGAATCCAAAACTTCTCGCATAGGACTCTAGCAGCGCCTTAGATTCAGCCATCTCATTGTAATCAGGAAAGGTTCTTTGAGCAGCTATATAGGTAAGGGCTAGTATAGACCCCCAGTCATTCACCGCATCAAGTTTATAAGCCGTCTGCATAACTTTATGAAATGAAATCGCTGAAATATCAAAGGTCTTTTGCATCCACTCATACTTGATATCGGTATAGCCTCTTTTTTTTCTGACATTGAGGGACATCCCTATAGAATGCAATATAAAATCTAGCTTACCTCCCAGTACTTCCATAGATTTACTGATTAGGTTTTCTAAGTCCTCGAGACTAGTCGCATCTGCAGGGATAATTTCAGCATTAAGTTTTTCACCAAGCTCTTGTATCTGACCAAACCTCATGGCCACAGGAGCATTAGTTAAGGTTATACTTGCACCTTCCTCGACACACTTCTCCGCAACTTTCCATGCTATAGATTGATCATCTAGTGCTCCGAATATTATTCCTCGCTTACCAGCTAATATATTATTTGACATAATTTTTTCTGTTTTAGATTGATGAGTAAAGTTAATTTAATCATGCTTGGTTTCATGATGTCCAACGAACTTTTTGTGTGAGGATTTAAAGCACATCACTGAAGTGGCTTATGCATTTTTCTAGCAAAGGCTAGTGTTTAGAGGTTTTCAGAGGTAATTTATAGCTTAACTATCTGTCTTTTCAATCTATAGACTCTCCCATTCTCTTTAAAAACTCATTCCAGACTATATGTTTTCCTTCAGGTGGATTCTTATCATCTCCCATTCTGATAATGACCATATTCCACTCCGGGACTATACAACATATGTTATGATTTAGTCCGCTCATGTAGGCAGTGCCTAATGGAGCATCTGGCATTTTGCTCAGCCCGTCGGTACTATTTACCCACCAATTATATCCATATGACCCAGATCCTTTTACATTTGATCGATCTCCATTATATACAGGTATACTTGCAGAGACTTGCGAGGCGGTAGCCCCTTCACACCATGTTTTTGATAGTAGCTGTTCCCCATTCCAATTGCCTCTGTTAAGATATAGATGACCAAATCTAGCCAACTGCATTGCATTGAGCGTAACATTGGTGCAGCCATTGTTAATCGGAATACCATCAGTCTCTTGCTCAGGATACCATTCCCAATTCCCCATGTTGATTTTATCGGTGAGTTCTCGCTGAAGATAACTCTGCATCGTTTCACCAAGTATTTTGGTGAGTACCTTTCCATAGGTCATTTGTGCTTCGTCCCAATATTCATAATGACTTCCAGGTGCAAAATGAGGTGCTTCTGGTTCATATGGCGTATATGACCAATCGGAGTTTTCATCATTCCACCTACTGCGACCTTTACCACTATACCCAGATGTCATAGTAGCAAAATGCTTAAAACTTACCTCTGGATAGAGGCTATCCAGACTCTCATCAAAACTAGAGGCTTTACTATCTAGAGTAAGTTTACCTTGATCTATCAGCAGTCCTAATACAGTACTTGTAAATGCTTTAGAACATGAGTAAATATTATGCTTTTTTGTAATGCTGTCTCCTTGAAAAATTATTTTCCCATGACTAACAATGAGTACTTCTTCATTTCCATCATCATAGGATTTGGATTTTAAGTAGGAGAGTGCATTATTCATTTTACCTTCGTCTATACCAAAATCTTTTGGAGATGTAACCTCCCAATGATCATCTGGATAACTGATACTAATCTTAATGTCAGGGATCTCGCAAGAGTAACATAACAGAATTAATAGATAGAATAATAACCATTTCATAATATGAAGTTAGGGTTATGAAGTGATTTGAACCGTACTTGCGAGAAACTATTTGTAAAGGAGAAACAGGATTCTGCAAGCTCAACAGTCACTGGTCGCACATATCGAAGCTGTTAACGATATTCTTTGTCCCACTTATAAGAGGTTGCTGAGGAAGATAAAACATGGCAATAAAAAAGCCTTTGTCTAATTCCAACCAAATTTGTGATATGGTAAGCAGACAAAGGCATTTCTTATGCAGCAACTATATTGCTAAGCTATCAAGTGCTTATTTACCTCAAGCATTCTGTTGATAGCATTACTTACTCTTTGTATTTTTTCTATCTGGATATTAAAGAAAGTAGTTTCACCTTCTCTTTTGATTTCTAATAAATCTGTTTTTCTTAGTTTAATCAATTGATCGCTTATTGCTGAAGGGTTTTCTCCAAGCTCAAAAATGATATCACTCTCAGATATTTTACCATGGGCACTTATCGTTTGTAATATTTTTCTGCTCATCGGATTTGCAAGTGTAGTGACTAGCTCTACTGAGATTAGTAGTTTTTTTGTGTTTATCTCAATGTTTGAGTTATTCATGATTAACGTTTTAAATTTCTTGATTTTAAAAATTGTAGTCGATAACATAAAAATGAGGAATAAATCTATAATTACCAAAACATATTACAATTATTTATTATTTATAACTTATTGTTTTTGAGTTGATTGAATAATTATATTCAATATCCTTCAATGATTACGGCCAATATCTAAACGCTACTAAAATCAAGTCATAATACTAGAAATACACCCGATATAGCAAATTTGGGAAAAAGCCAAGCTGTTGCATATAGCCAACATCATTTGGTTCTCGTTCATCATAGAATTCTGAAATCTTTCCTTTTGTGTTAGTAAGATTATCCAGTGTTAAGTATATCTCGTGGGTTGTTTTCTTACGATTCCATTTGTAGCTAGCGGAGAGTACGATTAGGTGAATATCTTCTAGTTTGTTTTCATAAGCATTTGCATAATCCCAATATAAGTTTTGAGAAGGGTCAATAGCTAGATTACCTTGGCCGTCACGTAGAAGAGATAATATCTTCTTGCCACCTCCATAGAATACTTTTGCATTTAGATTTAGAGTCTGATTATTTTTCTTTCCTAAGTTGGTAAACTCATACCCGCCTAATAAATTAATGAGGTATTTACCATTGTATCTAGTATCGCGTTCTATACCGTCTAGCGCAGTATACTTTGATTCATATAGAGACGCATTGATTAAGTAGTAAAAGTGATTGTCATAAAATTTCTCTAAGGTAAACTCAATACCATAATTTTTACCTTTCCCTTCATTGACTAATGGCACATAGTTAAACTCTAACCCTTCATTTATGGTAGAGTAGTGGCTGCTCGAGTTGTTTTCGACTGGGATGTTATATTGGTCTTGATAGTAACCTTCAAGCTTGGCTCTCATATTTTTACCTACTCGTTTTTCTACACCCAGTATGTAATGATGTGCTTTTAAGAGGCCTAGGTCTTTGTTTGGTTCTGAGTACCTGCCTGATCCATCTGGCACTTGAGCAAAGTAGTTATGGATACTTTCCATATTGCTATGTAGACCATATCCAGCACTTAGAGATAATGTCGGAGACATTTTGTATGCTATTGCTAGCCGAGGTTCTAAGGTGTGTTCACTATTCAACAATACATTCATATTGTGTAATCCTGATACGATGGTCAGCTTTTCATTAGCTCTATATTTCCAACTGATAAAGTTTCTTAGTGTTCCAATATTTTCATCAAAGTTAACTAGCGATTCTCTCTCTCCGCTCAATTGTAGTTGGCTTTGATCGTTGTTCATATTTGATAGCAGATATTTAGAGCCTATCTTGATCTTGTGCTTTGGACTTATTTTATAATTGTACGTGATCGCAGCGCGAAAATTGTTTTTCTTGAGAGTACCTTGATAGTCGGAGTAAGTATTAGTCACAGAATCTTTTAAAAATAATTCCTTACCATCATAAGTCCTGATGACGTCTGATACGATTACTTCATCCGCTACTTTTTCATTTGCAAATGCAAGACTGGTTTTCAGGAAACTACTTCCGTTGAAACTATAAGTATGATTAATACCTAGATTTATAAGATGAGCATTCTTATCAAAAGCTTCTTGTTGGTTATTGGCAAGATCTCCAGGTACATCCCATAATGCTGGAGTCACATCGTTAAATAATACTGAGCTCTTACCACCAAGTCCAAAAATATTGAATGTGCCAAACTTCTGTGTCGGTAGTCTCAACTTAAAAGCAGCGTCTTGAAATTTTGGTATCCCATCGATCTCTCCTAATAATCCCAGCGAGTTGATAATAGAAGCAGTTGAGTATCTATAGTTTATTAGATATGAGCCGCCATAGTTTTTGCTAATTGGCCCCTCCAAAGTGATATCTGTACCTAATAAACCAAACCCAAATACTTTCTCTGATTTTTCATTATTGCCATTTCGCAACTTCACATCATAGACTCCTGACAAGACATCACCAAACTCTGGAGAAAATGCACCAGTATAGAAATCAGAGGCAGCCAGGAGGTTATTATTCAAAGTTGAAATTGCTCCCCCAGCTGCACTCTGATCGCCAAAATGATTAGGGTTGGTAATCTGTATGCCTTCTAATCGCCATTGGACATACTTTGGCGAGTTACCTCGTATTATGATCTCATTACCACCATCATGTGATGATGTCACACCAGCAAAATTGGATAGAATCTTAGAGGGATCATTAAAGCCTCCTGCATACCGATCCGTCTCTTCAGCAGATACTGATCTTGCACTTAAGACCGCCATCTCATTTATTGCTTCTCCCTTGTTTTTATACGCGGTCACAGTTACTTTGTCTAGGGTAATTACCGACTCTTCTAAAGCTATCTGCAAGACTACTTCTTTCCCAGAGTTGACTATGATATTGGGGATTATCTTTGTTTCATATCCTAGGTAGCCGACCTCTAGCGTAATCCTTCCTAAGGGTACATTTTCTAACTTAAACTCACCCTCCAGATCTGTGGTCGTACCTATCAATGGAGTATAATCGAGAATAGTTATCGATGCACCTAGCATGGGTAGTTCATTATCAATATCGACAATCATACCTCTGATAGTTTGCTTAAGTTGTGGTATAGTAGTTTGGCTTTGGCTCGCTATACTTATCGATGATAAGAGGAGCAACATCAGGCATCTCATTTTAGCGATCATTTTTTGTTCTTTGTTATGATCGTAAAATTAGGATAGCCCCTAGCCGAGATTCGTTGACTTAGGTTAAGAACGACTAGATGCTTTTTCCTATCATCGGAAAAGTAGAGAAATGAAAAGCTGCGGGGAAATGTTTTTTACACAGAAAGTAAAATGTTGAACTAGAGATTTTCCTTAAAGTACTCCTAGCCGACTAGAGAGCAATCTGGCCTAAACTTATATTTTGGTCCCATTCATATATAGGAAGGGTTATCTATACTAATCAAATAAAAGTGGACATTTTATTTCAACCCTCAGCCTTCATCTGAGGAAAGAAAAGCACGTCCTGTATAGAAGGTTGATTAGTGATGATCATCGCTAGACGATCCATCCCTATCCCCAGACCAGCGGTAGGCGGCATCCCATACTCGATGGCTCTAAGAAAGTCCTCATCAAGAATCATCGCCTCATCATCTCCACGCTTTCCTAATTCTAATTGCGACTCAAATCGTTCTCGTTGATCTATAGGGTCATTAAGCTCTGAGAATGCATTACATATTTCTTTCCCATTGCAGATCGCTTCGAATCGCTCTACTAGGCCTTCTTTGGTTCTGTGTTTTTTTGCTAGTGGTGACATCTCTACAGGGTAGTCGGTGATGAAGGTCGGCTGTATCAACTGCGCTTCACACTTCTCTCCGAATATCTCATCTATGATTTTACCCTTAGCCATCGATGGATCTAGCGGTACATGCATATCCTTGGCGGTCACTCGCAGGGCCGCCTCATCCATCGCAGATATATCAACCCCTGTGAAATGCTCTATCGCCTCAAACATCGTGAATCGCTTCCACGGCCTCTTGAAGTCGATAAGGTTTTCGCCTACTTGTATTTTAGTATCACCGGTCACATCTAGTGCGACTTTTTCTATCATCTCTTCTACACAGTTCATCATCCACTCATAATCTTTGTAAGCTACATAGAGCTCTATCTGAGTGAATTCTGGATTATGAAATCTACTCATCCCCTCATTTCTAAAATCTTTGGAGAACTCATAGACACCGTCAAAACCTCCTACTATTAATCGCTTGAGGTATAGCTCATTCGCAATACGAAGATAGAGTGACATATCTAACGTATTGTGATGCGTCTTAAACGGTCTTGCAGCTGCACCACCATAGATAGGTTGTAACACTGGCGTTTCTACTTCTAGATATCCTTTAGCATCAAGAAATTCTCTCATTGATGTATACATCTTGCTTCGCTTACGAAACACATCTTTCACATGAGGATTGACTACTAGGTCTACATATCGTTGTCTATATCTTAACTCTGGATCTGTTACTTCATCATGAGTTTTGCCGTCAGCATCGACCTTAACTATCGGAAGAGGCTTTAGTGATTTTGTTCTGAGGGTCAGCTCGGTCACGTGGACACTAGTCGTCCCAGTCTGAGTGATAAATGCATGCCCTTTCACACTTATGAAATCTCCTATATCAAGCAACTTCTTAAAAACCGTATTATATAGTGTCTTATCATCTCCCTCACAGATCTCGTCTCGATTGACATAGATCTGGATACGACCCGTACTATCCTGCAACTCCGCAAATGAAGCTTTACCCATTATACGCTTCATCATCAGCCTTCCTGCTATGGTTACCGACTCATAATCCGTATTTCCTTCCTTATAATTCGCATTTATTTCAGCGGCTGTCGCTGTGATAGTTACCTCTTCTGATGGATAAGGGTTTATACCAAGGTCTATAATTTTCTGCAAATTGTCTCGACGGACTACTTCTTGCTCACTTAGTTGCATTTATATATATTTATTTTTGTAATAAGGTCGCAAAATTAAGCTAACTTTATACCAAATTTGTGCGAATAAGCACAATTTTTGTTTGACTAAGGGAAAGCTTATAAAATACTGGGTATATGTGCGACAAATTGGGGAGTAAGACATTCTCAATTGTCATATAGTTGAGGCTATTGCGTTTGATGTATTTATAGCTTTTAAAATAAGGGATGAATAGCAAATTAAAGCACTTACATGCTGTTACGACGGTTGTGTGCCTACGTCTTGTAGGGATTATGTGTATTGCTGCGGTTTTTACTTTCCCTCTTTATGCCCAAGGTACATACGAGTGTTTTTTCAGTGAGGATTTTACAGATCTCAGTAAATACACAACTAGTTCTAATGACTGTGATGGAAATATAGGCACATTTGGTGTTGATGGTGGTCGGTTCACCGTAAATGATGTTGAAGGATTAACCTGCATAGGAGATAGTGGTGGAGCAGATAATGAACTTAGCTTTAGACCTATAGACATAAGTGAATTCAGAAATATCACTTTAACTTTTGAGTATACCATCAAGGATGCTTCTGATGATGGCTTTGAATGTACAAGTGTATTTGGTAATGGTGATGATCTCATATTTATGGATTATACCGTTAATGGTAGGACGACGAGGGTGAATGTGTTTTGTGAAGATACGCCAGGCAATATAGAACAAAGAAAAAGATCACAAGTAGCCATTCCAGATGGTGCAAATCTGGATTTAGTTATTTATGCTGGTACTCAAGCGCCTTCAGAGTTTTTCTATTTTGATAGAATCCAGGTATGTGGCAATAGGATTGATACCAGTAATCCTCCGGTCGATCCACCACCACCACCTCCAGTACAGGGCAATACTTTTCAAGAATCATCAAGTGCAGTACGGTGTACATCGGGAGGTAATAGTAGTGAGGATATTCTATTGGCGATTAAGAATAGTATTTATGCTGATTTTAATAATGGGACTTGGTTTGATTCAGAAGGTAATATGGTTACGATGATATCTCCGTCATCACCTGGCCTTCTTCCGGGAGATAATTTATTTAGATATGTATTGCCAGATGGTAATACCTCCACTTTTACACTTACGCTTATTGACAACTCCATAGGTGAAGCTACACTAGGACCTTTTTGTGGATTTACTGAAATAATAGACCTTCCGACTGTGATCAATGGATATTCTGGAAGGTGGCAAAGTGCAGCAGGGGGCGGAGTATCTGGGGGGTTACAACTTGACTTATCTAATCTCAGTTTGGGAGATAATAACGAGATAGCATTTACGCCTGAAAATTCGGGATGTCTAATATTCTTCAAAGTAGATGTAATAGATAAACTCGGATCACCGACCATAAAAGCATGCGATGCTGGAACTATCAATCTCTTAGATTCCTTTCCTGATCTTACTAAAATTGTTGAGGAAATAGATTTTAAGTTTATTGATGATAGGAGTGTCATTGATCCAGAAAATCTAGATCTCAATGACTATCAAAGTAATACAGGAGAGTATGCTTTTTATCAGGAAATTCCTAGCGATATAGGTTGTGGTCGTACAGGTCGATTTGATGTGTTGGTTGATGCGGCTAATTGTCCTACGCAAGCTGACCCATTGAGCGCAGTTATTTCAATCGATCCGGTGAATGGAAATATTTGTTTTGGAGAATGTGGAACCTTATCGGTGGACATAAAGGGTGGTACACCACCTTATGAAATTAAATTTTTAGCAGATATTCCATTTACATTTCCAGTCTTTAATATTCCCTTGCCAACTATTCCTTTTCCGGCTACTAGTGTCACTGGAGATTCATATTCATCTAATATTTGTTCAGCACCAGATATTACTATCGACGATTTATTCCTTCAGAATGATATTGTCTATAATTCTGCGACAAACACATGGAACATACCGACTTTCTTTGCAGTTAGGGGTACTATAGGAGGTTCTGTGGTTGATGCCGACGGTACAGAAGTTGACTTTGATAATCAGATAGAAATGCAAGCGTTTGATAAGCCTGCGCCGCCAATAGATGCTACAGATATACTTCCATGTCCCGACGAAGTTACATCATATGGTAACTTACCAAGCGTAGATAATTTTTCAGAGATAGAATGGTTTGATGGCGATCCTGATTCTGGGGGGAGTTTAATTACAGACTTTACAAGCTTAGATCTAACTAATCTGTATGGTATCTGGACAAACCCAGAAGGGTGTCAATCAGATCCCTTTTTAGTTGAATTTACGCAAAAGACGGTGGCAGAATGCAGTAATACCTGCACCACTGCACCACCAATGCCAGAGTTCATTAATGGAATTGCAGATACAACTGTATGCAATGATGGTAGCTTTCAAGGATTTAGAATTGATGTAGATGCTACACTTAACTTACAATACAATTGGTATGATAGGAATGATGTGTTGATCCTAGCTGATGACGATACGTTTAATCCCAGTCCACTTGTCGAAGGAGATTTTTATGTAATAGCAATAGATGGTGATTGTCCATTTAGTGCAAAACTTAATTTTTCGATCTCCTTTTTTGATCCTAATGGTACAGAGTGTAGTACCGCCTGTGTAAGGCCAGACATACCTGAGTTCGTAAGTAACGATATAAATAGAACAGTATGTGATGATGGTTCATTTGCTGGGTTTATAATCACGAATCCCGATAATGATTTACAGTATGATTGGTTCGAAGAGGGAACAAATGTTTCTGTAGAGCGTGATATTACATCGTTTGTACCTCCTAATGAGGGAGACTTTTATGTAAATGCTGTGCGGAAGGATGACCCAACTTGTAGAAGTAATAATTTACAATTTACTTACAATTATTACGAAACAACGATTATTGATGTGGATTGCTCTAAGGATCAAAATGGAATCACTGTAAATGTGACTTTAGATTCTGATGATGTTATAACAAGGACAGTACCTAATGCTTTAGCGCTGAATGGAGCAGGCAATAGATGGACACTGGTAGACCTACAGGAAAATACTGACTACGAACTTATTCTAATAGGTGCTAATGGTTGTCAAACAACTATTGATCTTCTAGCATCAAGCTATACATGTGTTGAGGCGATTTGTGAAGAAGCAGGAGACAACGTAGGCCCCATCCCTATTCAGATGGTTAATGGGCCGAATCAAGTCATTGATCTTACAGACTATTTAGTAAATGCTACAGGAATAGGAATATTTCTAGATGAAAATAATAACCAGATAGCAGACCCTACAGCTTATACGTTTACGAGTAATGTGATCATTACTCATGTAATTGAGATGGCTGGCTCGTGCAGTGAGACAAGGGCGACATTAGATTTTAGGTTACAAGGCGGATCGATAGATGGGACTGTATGTGCAGATAATGTATTCTGTGATGAGATCAGTATTGTTCTTTCTTCAGGACTAGGATCTGGTGCTCCATACACGATGAGGTTTGAGATGTTTGATGCAGCAGTTATTCAAGAGATAGTTTTCGAGCAGCAAGATGTACTCGGTGATACTGCCTTGGTTGTAACAGTTTGCGTCTCGGGCACAGATAATATATATGATGCTAATAGTAAAACTTTATTCATAGCAGAGGGGACACCAGCGGGAGAGATAAGAGTAACAGAGTTAAGAGATGGCAGTAATACTTCGTTGGGCACGGTACCTCCTATCGAAGTAGACTTTAGCCCGATACCGACGGTAACTCCCATCACTGATATTGTCAGAGTCTGTATGTCTGAGTCAAATGAATATCCCATCAGGGATTTAAATGACCAAATATCTAACAGCCAGGTGGATATCATAGAGTGGTGGTACAAGCAGCCATCTGACGATGCCACAGTAGATGCCGATAAAGTACTAGCCGATGCAGCAGTTAATCCTAATGATAGTATATACGCGCTGGTCATCAGTCCAGATAATTGTAAAGTAGAAGTGCCTGTAAGATTTACATTGATCGCTGATGAATTTGTAGATGTTGCTTATGATCAATTCAATTGTATTGGAGATCCACTAGTTCCTACAACACTAGTAGATAATGGTTTTGACATTGACTTTGATTATTCTCCTAGGAATGCTACAAGAATAATAAGATCTACCGGTGAGATCGTAGATCCGGTAGTCGGTACAGTATACACCGTGTCATGGATAACCAAAGGAGCTTGTCCAGTATCTGACTCTACCAAGATTACAGTAATTCCTGCAGGAGATGCTAGATGTAGTTGTCCTACTATTCCTGTTCCTGTTATTGGTGGTACCAATGTGCCTGCACAACCAGGCCTCGAAGGAGAAGGAATATCTTATTGTTTTGATGATAATGATCCGCCATTGATCATAACCAATAACCCAGGAAATTTAGAAGCAGTCTGGTTTGCCAGTAGAGCAGAAACCAATGAGGTTTTTAGAGGTGATCAATTTTTAAATGCTGACAACAGTACAAATTACTATGTCCGCTTTGAAGATGATAATGAATGCGGAAGTGAGTTGACGCCAGTATTTACGATAAGGAATCCTGGACAGAGACTAACAACAAAAAATATTTCTATTTGTGCAAATGAAGAATCTAGTATTGATTTAACATCATTTTTAGTCGGAGCAGAAGGTTTTGTCGTTGATTGGTTTGATCCCAATGGCAATCCGATTCCTGATCCTACAAATTATGATGGCTCTGGACTCCCACAAAATGAATTACTTACCCTAAGACAAGAGTATATAGACCCAGATGGATGTGGTGACAATACCCAAGTACAATTTACGATTACTAATTTCGATATCATCCAACTAGATAATTTTGTCTGTAATGCAACGGAAAATTTTTATACGTTACAATTTAATGCGCCTTCACATTTTAATGTGTCAAGTGATGTAGGTAAAATGTCGGAATCTAATGGCATTTTTCTTATTGATAGTGTTCAGATAGGAGTGGATATCAACCTTACGATAACTGACAATTTTCTTAATTGTACTTTCTCTCCAGCGACAATCACAAGTCCTTCATGCAATTGTGATGCCTTACCAGATCCTAGAGATCGTTTTCAGAGAGATACCATATGTTTTGGTGATCAGTTTGAGATATTTAATCCAAATGGAGACTATACTGTCAACTGGTACGATGCTGCATCTGGGGGGATTAGAATTTTAACCTCCGATACGCTCCAAGGCATAGTGCCTGGTACATTCTATGCTGAGATAATTGATAGAGTGAGTAGTTGTGTAAGTGAAAGAAAACCATTTGTCATCATGGATATTGTTTCTTCTCCATTGAGAGGAGATATTTTTGTCACCTCGCCAGGGGTGAGTGACATTAACACACTAGACCTTATCACTTGCGAGGAATTACAGGATAGTTTTAAGCTTGTTGATACTCAATCAGATTATTCTGTGGTATGGATAGATAATGGAGATGATACAGATCGAGTAATTATTCATGAAGGGAATACCTTTAGACCGGATGAAGATGATTATCCACCTGGCAACGATCATGAGTTTCTTGTAGCCTATCAAAATGCTTTTGGCTGTATCAGTACCGTGAGCCAATCTCTCACATACCGGATATATCAAAGGCCGAGATTTAGTCCTCAGGACACCATGTGTAGCGAGGACTTAAAGTCTGTAAGCTTCGTGTTTAACACTAGAGGTACGGTATTAGACCCTGCCGGTGCAACTCCTTTAGGGGGTAACGATTTTATTATAGAAAATATACCGGTAGGAGAAGATTTTGATATTAGAATAGGTAGAGATCGGACAGGAGTTATGTGTGAGCTAGAGCGATCGGTGAATATAGCGCCAGACTTTTGCCCATGTCCAGATATCGATCAGCCAGAGCCTACCATAAGTAATTTTCTGACGGTCTGTAATAATGTAACGGATGCCACATTAGAAGTTATAGATCCTAATACGACAGATATAGCTGCCAATTGGTTTGACAATGAAGACGCAATAGGGGTAGCTCTACTAGAAAACTCTTTGATATTTATACCGCCAGATTCAGGAGCATATTATGTGCAGTTTGTAGATACAATCACAGGTTGTACGAGCATACCTACTCAGATGAATCTATTCTATGATGACGTTCCAGATTCGGGAATGGGTATGGACAGGACAGTTTGTGGAGTTGATTCGATTGCGCTAGATACGCTGCTTGTGCAACCGATCAATCCTGACGGATATTGGAATGATCCAGCAGGTCAATTGGTTGTAGATATGGTGAGAACAACTGACTATGCGCCGGGAGTACCATTAGAGTTTCAGTATATCGTCGTAGCGAATAACTCTGAGATGTGCTCAGATACGCTAAGGGTAATGTTGACTATACAGCCACCGTTTAATGCAGGAGTAAGTCAAGATCTTAATCCTATTTGTGATCAAGCAGGGATCGATATAGATTTTGAGGCAGAGATAGGTCAAGCAGATATAGGCTCATGGGTAATTAATGATGGTATAGATCTTAATCAAGATCCTATTTTAAATTCTAATAATCTTATTCCTGGAGAATATGAGTTTACCTATGTCGTGCAGGCTGATGCGGTTTGTCCGCCACAGACTAGTTATGTAAGAGTCATTATTTTAGATCTGCCAGAGGTGGGAGTAGATACACAAGATAGTATCTGTAGAGGTGCGGAGGCAGGATATAGTTTTGCAGCGGCATTAGATGGCAATCCTGATCTCGATGGGATATGGACAGATGTCGATGGGGTACTCGCTGGTATAGATATCAATGATAACCCAGGTCAGGTAGATCTCAGTTCTCTAGCAGCTGGAGACTACGTGTTTAGCTATAGTAAAGCGAGTGGGTCTTGTGATAACAGTGCTGAGCTACGACTTCATATAAGAGATAATAATCGCGCAGGCAGAGACACCTTGTTTCAGATATGCAATACTTCTAATCTGGAAATTAATTTTAGAAACCTATTACCTGATGCTACGGCTTATAATCTAAGTATCGATGGAGCTAACAATATAGATTTTTCAGTTCCAGATGTTGACCTAAGTAGTTTAGCTCCTGGTCAGTATTTTATAAGGAATATGGCAAGCTCGATGTTGGCTTGTGATCCAGATGAGGCAGTGATTACTTTAGTAATAGAGGGAGTTAAGCCATCACCTAATATTGAGGGTTTGACCTATTCTGTTTGTTATGGAGATACCATTGATTTAGCTGATTTTTTAATGGTGGATGGTGGTATGTTTAATGAGCTAATTCCTAGTGGTGCTTTAGAGGGAGATAGTCTATTTACCAATCGCCTTACAGAAGGTTCGACATCAGAATTCACTTATGAGATACTACCAGATAGCGTATGTGCAGTCCAGCAGAGTATGTTTAATATCGATCTGCAGTCTCCTCCAAACGCACAAGGGATTGCAACTGATGGAAGCGTATGTCAGGGAGATTCTATAGATCTACTAACCTTGTTAGGAGCAGATACTGATCAAGGAGGGATTTTTGAAGATATAGAGATGACAGGAGGATTGTTAGGCAGCATATTGCGCACTGATCAGTTAGGAGAGTCTAATCCTTTGTTTTCATATACTGTCGGCGATGGTGTCACTTGTGATCAAGCTATAGCGTTCTTTAATGTTGCAATTTTGGAGACTCCAGATTTAATAGATTCTTTAGATTTAATAGTGTGCTTACCTGATGGATTATCGTTTGACTTATCTGGCGAATTGTCACAGAGAGGTATAGATGAATCAGGACAATGGATAGATGCTAATGGCACAGGATTAGACTTTACCGATCCGATGAATGTAGATGTATCTTCACTATCGAGGTTAACAAAGTATACTATTCAGTATGCGCTAAGTAATGGGATGTGTGCGGATACAATGGAGGTAATATTTGAAATAGATGAAGGAGTCAGTGCAGGAGAGGTAACCTATCCAAATGGGGCACCATTTTTAGGACATTGTGAAGGAGATCCACTTGATATCAATTTAAATGAATTACTAGATAACGAAGATCAAGGATTTTGGTTTGATCAAAATGGGGATACAATTACTACTTCGGAAAATTATGACCTAGAGATATTATCTGCGGGTAGTTATACTTACAAGTATGTTGTACGTAACACAAATTTGCAAGTGTGTATGGATGATAGTATGACAATCCAAATATTGGTAGAGCCTGCGCCTAATGCGGGGATAGATGATACGATTAGGTTATGCGAAAATCAATTATCATATGATCTGCTAGATTTATTAGATGCTCAGGTTGATGATAGTGGAAGGTTCAATGATATCAATAACATTGGTAATCTCACTGGCTCTATGGTGAATACAAGTATGCTCACGCCAGGTACTTATAGTTACGAATATGTCTTAGAGACCAATACAAGTTGTGACCCAGATTTAGCCTTACTCACAATAGAGATTATAACTAATATCTCTGCTGGAGCATCTAATCGTGCTGCAGTATGTCAAGGAGAACCTTTCAATCTTAATGATCTAATCCTTGGTGGTGATGCAGGAGGAAGATTTGAAGAGGTCTCGAGCGGCACAGCTATAGATGGCAATATTGCGACCACCACAATCTTTCCTAGTGGCGAACTAAACATATGGTACATCGTAGAATCGGTAAGTTGCGAATCAGATACGGCGGATCTTATTTTAGATATTAGGCTTACCCCAGATCTAGGTGTAGATATAGATGGTTTAGAGTTTTGTGAATCAGAGTCTAGTGACCTTGATTTGAATACATTGCTTAGTGGGCGAGATCAATCAGGACAATGGCTAGATCCTACTAACTTAGGAATAGATCTAACTGATGTGTCGGCCGTCGATCTATCTACAATCGAACCTCTAGTGCCATCTATGCTTGCTTATACGGTCACAAATGGAGAGTGCGCTGACACGATAGCCGTGAGTTTTACGATCGATCCCCAATTGACCGCAGGTGTGGATATAGCGCCAATCGAACATTGTGAAGGAAGAACAGAAGTATTAGATCTTTATGAAGACTTATTTCCGATGCCTATAGATCAAGGTGTTTGGACTATTGATGGAGTGCCGATTCCAGATCCACAGGATTTTGAGCTTAAAGATTTAGAAGCTAGAGATCATGTACTCATGCACAGCGTAGAAAACACAAATCTAGGTATCTGTGATATAGCAGTCCAGATGGTTACCCTTACCGTTTATCCAGCAGTATCGGCGGGAGACTCCACGGTGCATACATTATGTCAGATTCCTACTGCTTATAATTTATTAGACTTAATAGATGCCGATGCAGATGCGACAGGAGTGTTTGAAGCAATAGATAATGTCGATGGACTGATGGGTACAGAGTTGCTTACGACAGACTTAGCTGAGGGGACTTATGAGTATCTCTATATAGTCCCAGGTAGTGCCAACTGTGAACCTGATAGCGCTGTAATGACCATCAGCATAGTAGCTAGTTTAGATGCAGGTTCTGATGGGGTAGATATGGTTTGTCAAGGTGTAGATTTTGATCTTAGACAACTGGTGATAAGCGGCGATGGAGATGCAGGAGGATTATTTACTAATATGACTACAGGTGTAAGTTATACCTATGAAGATGCTAATCTAATAACCGATAATTTGACGGGCAGTCAAGTAATCAGGTATCTTTTAGAATCTGAAAACTGTGATCCAGATCAATCAGAGTATCAGCTGACTATTAATCCTAGTTATGATATTATAGAGGAAATCAATATAGCAGAAGGTGATAGTGCTTTTATTGATGGAGCATGGAGGTTTGTTGAGGAAACTTTTATAGTGACAGGAAGTACAGCTGTAGGATGCGATAGTATAGTTACGACCATATTAACAATCAGCGATGTCAAAGTCGATGTAGAAGGAGTGTCATGTGTGGGCTTAGATGATGGGATGATAGCAGTGACGGTCTCAGCGGGGACTGGACCATTCAATATTCAGATCACACAAATAACTGGAGGTAATGGATCAATAGGAGGGACGTTAACTTCCTTCGGCATGTTAGATTTTGACTTTTTTACCGAAGGTGATTACAATGTTTTTGTTACAGAAAGCACAAGCGGAGATACTATCTACAATGAGGATGTAACCTTAGGTGTCACTAATCAAATTATACCCACCATCGTCGCAGTAGATGCTACTTGCTTTGGAGATACTGATGGTAGCTTGACAGTGACAGAAATAACAATCGACGGTATCCAACAAAATCTAGGTGCTTATACATACGAATGGTCTACAGGTGATATTACCAGTGCGGCTGGAAATTTGACTAGTGGGTTTTATCAGTTGATGATTACAGATACAATTAGTAGTTGTCCTTTTACATTTGAGTCTCTTGTAGGAGAACCAGAGGCATTGCTAGTAGATACGATTATTAATCCATTTCAGTGTGGAGGTACCCAAGGATCGATAGAGCTTGATTTATTAAGTGATGTAGATGATTTGCCAGAGTTTAGTATTAATGGAGGTCTGATACAAGGAGTAGGTTTGTTTTCTGCCCTCGATGCCGGATTATACGATGTCACTATTGATTATGGAGCATGTTCTCAGACCTTCGAAGATTTAGAAGTCCCAGAAGCCACAGACAATATCATCGAAATAGAGCCAAATGATGTCATACTTATATCAGGACAGATAGAAGAGATAAATGTTTTAATAAATTTTCAAGCTATTAATGTAGAGTGGTCATCTGATCTAGGACTAGATACGACTAATCAGTTAAATCCTATCTTAACTGCTACAGAGACCAATGACTATATCATCACCGTAACAGACGGTTTTGGCTGCACGGTTACCGATACCCTCAAGGTAGAGGTAATAGACTTTCAAGATCCAGTACCTGATATTTTTGTACCTAATGTATTCAATCCGCTAAGCACAGGAGTGAATGGTAAATTTGTTCCAGAGGTAGAACCCAATTACCCGGGTACTTTTGAGATGCAAGTCTTTAATCGATGGGGAAATGTAGTCTATGATAATATACAAGAAGTCTATGATCCGAATGGAGGCTGGGACGGAATGTATAATGGCAGGCTAGTCGAAATAGGAGTGTACAGTTACATCATTAAGTTCAGATTCGAGAATGGTACTTATCTAAAGTTAACAGGAGATCTTACTGTTATTTATTAAAGATGAAGGAAGGTGTCGATGATGATATGCATAGTAACTCTTTGCCTATCACCATGCTTTATAGTCGATCATGTGGAAGCGGCTTCAGGCTTGGAAAATAGATGTCACAATTTTCTCCTATAAAATATTTACTCATAGTAAGTGATAAGTTATGAGGCTTTCAAGGGATATAAAGTAAATGCAAAAAAGAGTGCTGGACAAGAGGTGTAGAAGAGATAAACAATACCATTAAAAAATCAGTTATACTTTAAAAATAGCTAATTGCTAAAAATAGCACACTCCCCAATCTATAAATACAAACTACCAGAAGGGCATCGATTCCCTATGATTAAGTATGAGTTGATTCCGGAGCAGTTATTATACGAGGGTACGATTACTGAAGATTCGTTTTTTCATCCAGATGCCCTGACCAATGAAGAAATTGCGCTCACGCACTCGCAAGATTATATTGATAAACTAGATAGGTTAGATCTGACAAGAAGAGAGATCAGGGATATAGGATTTCCAGTAAGTAAAGATCTTATAGTGCGGGGTAAGCATATTTCTAAAGGGACTTATCTATGTGCTAAATTTGCGCAAACGTACGGTGTTGCTATGAATACTGCTGGAGGAACACATCATGCATTTAGAGATAGAGGAGAGGGGTTTTGTGTGCTCAATGATTTTGCAATTGCAAGTAATCTGATGTTAGAACGGAATGAGGCAAGTAAAATATTGATAGTTGACCTAGACGTACATCAAGGGAATGGTAATGCAAAGATATTTGAGCATGACCGACGAGTATTCACATTCAGTATGCATGGGGAGAAAAATTATCCACTTAGAAAACAAAAGTCAGATTTGGACATAGGGTTGCCGGACAAAGCAGATGGAGCTCTATTCTTAAGGCATTTACGGTCCGAGTTACCCAGATTAATTGATGAAGTACAGCCCAATTTTATTTTTTATTTGGCAGGAGTAGATATACTTGCATCAGATAAATTGGGGAGATTAAGCGTATCAAAGGAGGATTGCCTGGCTAGAGATCGATATGTATTGCAGACTTGTAAGGATCATAGTATCCCAGTCGCAGTGAGTATGGGAGGCGGATATTCGGTCAAAATAGCTGATATTATAGATGCTCACGCCAACACCTTTCGCGCAGCGCAAGAAATATTTTTTTGAAGCTTTAATATTTCTCACATTTACACCCATTTTGAATCAGGATATAGATTACACCAAACCCGTATATGTAGATGTGATATTGCCACTCGCAATACCTAAACAGTATAGCTATGCTGTGCCAACTGACATTGTAAAGGATATCGCTTTTGGTAAACGGGTAGAAGTAGGGCTCAAGACCAAATTATACTCTGGGATAATAGCCGCTATACATAATAATACACCAGCTTATAAAACTAGGAATATTATTTCTGTAATTGACTATGATCCTGTAATCAGTCATGATCAGTATAAGTTGTGGCAGTGGATAGCATCCTACTACTGCTGCACGATAGGAGAGGTGATGGGTATTGCACTACCCACAGGACTAAAGCTGACCAGTGAAACTTCTCTGATGCTAAGTCCATATTACAAGCCAAAGAGTATAATTAAGATTGATAAAGAATACTTGATCACTGAAGCACTCCACCATCAGAAAGAATTAAAGATCGCACAGATTCAGCAGTTACTTAATCAGAAGACAGTATATCCATTGATTAAAAAGATGATTGATAGTAAGGTACTTTGGGTTAAAGAAGAGCTAAAGCAAAAGTACAAACCGAAGATTGCAGAATTCGTATCTCTTGAGGAAGAGTATCATGGTGCTGAAGGCCAATTATTAGCTCTCGATAAAGTGACTAAATCAGAAAAGCAGACAAGGGCTATGCTCATGTTTTTCACCTTACAGAAAAAGCATAATGAGGTATTAAAAAATTCTATTTACGAATTGGCAGACATTGATAATTCGGTAATTAAAGCTATTGTCAAGAAAGGAATTTTTAAAATCACCAAGAGAGAGATAAGTAGGTTTGATAGTGATGGCAATGCAGTAGAAGAAAGTCCACCGTTGACAGTTGGTCAAGAGAGTGCAGTACAGCAAATACATGATTGCTACAAAGAAAAAAATATAGTCCTACTACATGGTATAACTGGTAGTGGGAAAACCAGAGTGTACATAGAACTCATCAAGGAGATACTATCCAACGGTGGGCAGGTTTTGTATCTCTTGCCTGAGATAGGACTCACTACACAGATGGTGGGCAGGATAAGATCTAAGTTTGGAGATCAGGTAGGGATCTATCATAGTAAGATGAACTCTAATGAGCGTGTCGAGATATGGAAGTCAGCAATGGACGATAAGCCGATAGTGCTTGGGGCAAGGTCAAGCTTACTGCTTCCTTTTAGTGATCTGCAATTGATAATCGTAGATGAAGAGCATGATAGCTCTTATAAACAGAATGATCCCGCGCCGAGATATAATGCTAGAGATGTAGCGGTATACATGGCCAACAGTACAGATATAAAGGTTTTACTAGGATCGGCGACACCTTCTCTAGAGAGTATTAATAACGTACGTACCGGTAAGTATGGCTATGTCGAAATGACTGAGCGATTTGGAGACGCTGTACTCCCCAAGATCGAACTCATTGACTTAACCAAAGGATATAAAAATGGAAGTGTCAAGAAGCACTTTACCAATGAACTAGTCAAAAGTATCCAAGAGGTGCTAGATCGCAAAGAGCAAGCTTTGGTTTTTCAGAATAGGCGAGGATTTGCGCCGACGCTCAGGTGCAATACCTGTGGATGGAATGCTGAATGTCCTAACTGCGATGTGACTCTTACGGTCCATCAGTACTATCAAGATCTACGATGCCACTACTGTGGGTTTAAGCACAATCTGATTCAACAATGTAGAGCGTGTGGTAAGCGCGATCTAGATATGAAAGGTGCAGGGACGGAGAAAATTGAAGATGTTTTGAAAGAATTTTATCCAGATGCTACAATCGCACGGATGGATTATGATACGGTCAAAACTAAGACAGGTCATGAAAAAATACTTGATGCATTTGGTAAAGGAGAGATAGATATTCTAGTAGGTACACAGATGATTACTAAAGGCCTCGATTTTGATAATATTACTTTAGTCGGTATACTCAATGCAGATCTATCTTTAAACTTTCCTGACTTCAGAGCCAATGAGAAAGCCTATCAACTTTTTACACAAGTAAGTGGGCGAGCAGGGCGTAAAGAAAAGCCAGGACGAGTATTGATACAAACTTATCAGCCATCGCATCCCACGCTTAGAGAAGTGATTAGTGGTGATTTTGGGAGGTTCGTACAGCGCGAGCTCAATGAAAGGAAAAATTTTATCTACCCTCCTTACTTTAGATTGATAGAAATTACGCTCAAACACCGTGACCCTAAAAAAGTCCAAGCAGCAGCACTACAGTATAGTGAATTACTGAGAAAATCTTTGGGGAGGAGGATTATAGGTCCTGCTACGCCAGGAATCGCTAGAGTGCGGTCCCTATACTTAAAGACTATAATTGTAAAGTTAGAGAGAGACAGCAAAGCGATTACAAAAGCCAAAAAAGTAATCCTAGAAATGAAAGCGGAGATAAGAAGCAGAGAAGGTTTTAAAACTACTCGGATTAATATAGATGTAGATCCATATTAAAAGTCCTTAAAAACGGTTTCTTTAATCTCTGGCCATTCATCTTTAAGGATAGAATAATAAACCGTATCCCGTCTATGCTTGTCTGTCATGATGGTATGACTTCTTAGGATACCTTCTTCTTTAGCACCTATTTTTTGCATTGCGGTTCTGGATTGCTCATTACGAGTATCAGTTTTGAATTCTACTCTTTCAAATTCCGCTACTTCAAATGCATACTGCAACATGAGAAATTTATTATTTCGATTAAGACCAGTCCGTTGAAATTTTTTGCCTAACCAGGTCCAACCTATTTCTACTCGTTTGTTTGCGTTTGAGATATTTCCAAAACTGGTGCTACCTGCCCAGTTTTTTGCCTTCTTATCAAAGATGATAAATGGGAAACGATCGCCTTGTTCTTTTTGCTCGAGTGCTTTGAGAACATAGTTCTTAAGTGCTTTTTTAGTCCCAAATGGAGAAGGAGAGTAATATAATAGATCGGGCTGTGATTCAGCAATATGTAAAAGTGCATGTATATCCTGCTCCGTAATTGGGCGTATTAATGTTCTATCGTTTTCAAACCTTAATGCCTCGGTTGTGTCTATTCCTGCCATATGTAAATATAGGAATAACAAATTACTAGGTTATCAGGATAGAATATTAGGTCAATTTAACTTCTTTTAAGGGCCCTAACCTCATCTCGATATAGGTGTAAGTATTAGGATATTTAGTTCTGTCTAGTTATAAAATTGATGAGATAATCTAATAATGCGATTAAATAAAGGATCGACCAAACACAATTAATTACGGGTGTCTAACATATTTATATAATACATATATAATTATGTCATGTTTAATCTATTGATTACCTTTATCTTTATAATTATAAAGATTACGATATATGAAATACATAACTATACTTTTTGCATTACTAGCAGTAGGGCTTACTATTAGTGCAAATGCACAAACAACTCAATTTACTGCTTCAGCTGATGCGGCCCAAGAGATTCCTGCACCTACGATCAATCCAGCATTACCAGCTCCGACTGCATCTTTTGCAGCTACATATGTTGCTGGTGCACCTGGTATGATTACGGTAAGCGGTAATTTTAGTTTACAGAATACTTATGCTGCGGCACATCTACACCTAGGAGCTCCTGGAACTAATGGAGGGGTAATAGTAAATTTAGGTACTGGAGTGACATCAGCAGGTATGACTGGTACATTTTCGGGTACATTTCCAGTTCCTGCGGCGAATGCAGCAGATCTTTTAAATGGAAATTTTTACCTTAATATACATACCGATATCAATCCATCTGGTGAGATCAGAGGGCAATTGTTGCCAGTACCAGAGCCAGTACCCACAATGGGTGAGTGGGGATTAATGATCTTAGGTCTAATCATCATCATCTTCGGAGTAGTTTCTATTAGAAAGAGAAGTTTGAGTCCAGCTATGGGATAAACAAGACTAATTATAAATATGTAGGGCCATCTAATTTTTTAGATGGCCTTTTTTTGTGTAAAACCTTATCAAGGTTTTTTTATTTTGATTCTGAGTCTAGTTATGTAAGTATAAAAACTGGTTCTGATAACAAATCATAAATTACTACTTTTACCACTTGAGTATGACCTATCAGAATATACTTTCAGATCTAAAAAAAGGTAATTATAAGCCGATCTATTTCCTGCATGGAGAAGAGGCATATTATATTGACGCAATCACAAAATACATAGAAGAGCACGCCCTAACAGATGCCGAGAAAGCATTTAATCAAGTGGTACTTTATGGGAAGGAGATCGATTTTAAAAATGTTGTAGATAATGCTCGCCAGTTCCCAATGATGGCTAGCAGAAGGGTGGTCATTGTCAAAGAGGCTAAGGATATGCGCAGTATGGATAAGCTGGTAAGTTACTTCGAAAAACCATCTGACCAGACCGTATTAGTCATAGCACATAAGCATAAAAAAATAGATGGTAGATCTAAGCTAGCAAAGGTCATAAAAAAAAATGCAGTTGTCTTTGAATCTTCTCCTGTAAGAGATTATAAGATAGCGGAGTGGATATCAAGCTACGTATCTAAAGAAGGATTTAAAATAGATGGTAAATCATGTATCCTGCTAGGGGAGTATCTTGGTACAGACTTAAGTAAGATAACTAATGAGATAGCTAAGCTGACTCTAAATCTAGAAAAGGGCAGTACAATAGATGCGAATCTGATCCATGAGAAGATAGAGATCAGTAAAGACTTTAATATTTTTGAATTACAAAACGCGCTTGGAAAAAGAGATACAGCCAAGTCTTTTTTGATAACAGATTACTTCTCTAATAATATCAAAAAACATCCCTTGGTCATGCTCAATGGATCCCTGTACAATTATTTTGTGAAGGTGATGTTGACTGCTGTTAATATAAATAAGAGCGATCAAGAAATAGCAAGCCGCATAAAACTACCAAATGCATTTTTTGTAAAAGATTATAAAGTTGCGGCGAGAAACTATAAATTATCATCTCTGGTCCAAATTTTTGCTTTCATCAAAGAAGCGGATGCAAGATCAAAAGGGATGGGTAATCGTTCAACACCTCCAGAGGCTATTTTAACCGAGTTAGTCTACAAGATACTCAACGCTGCATAGTTGGGCTATACGGTAATATGTGAAGCTTAGTATTTTGGCTTTATTTGCTATCAGTTTAGTTACTATATGACAGCTTGTAGCATCCATTCGTAAAATATCAATTTAAGCGAGTCGTTTAATAAAAATAAGTGTAATGCTAGACACTGATAATGTATTAATTACATATTATAAATAATCGTTATATTTATAGTATTAAAGTATAAGATGAAACCACTTTTCCGTATATCAATATTGGCAGCAATTCTAATAGGAAGTTTGCAAGCAAATCTCTCAGGCCAAGAAAAGGATAACACGCCTAATTTTGTAAATGAATTTTTGAATATTGGAGTGGGTGCTAGAGCGCACGGTATGTTTGGTTCAGTAGTAGCTTCTGTAGATGATGTAACCGCAGGCTTTTGGAATCCAGCAGGATTGACAGAGATTGATGCCCCTTTTCAAGCGAGTGCTATGCATGCAGAATGGTTCGGGGGTATTGCTAACTATGATTATATCGCATTTGGTAAGAAACTAGGTACAACAGACAAAAAATCTTTCGGTAGTCTTTCATTTATTAGAATGGGTGTCGACAATATTCCTAATACACTTAGTCTGATCGGACCAGATGGGACGGTTAACTATGATAATCTAACAGAGTTTTCAGTAGCAGACTATGCATTGCTTGCATCTTATGCTCGAGAATTAAAGTCTAACCTTAGTGTAGGAGGTAGTGTGAAGATAATAAGACGAGCATATGGGTTTGGTAGTGCATGGGGGTTTGGCGCAGATCTAGGAGCAAAGTATCGTATGGGTAAGTTTACTTTTGGGTTAATGGCGAAGGATATTACAAGCACATTCAATGCTTGGAAGTTTAATTTTTCGGAATCTGATAAAGATGTTTTTCTGCAGACAGGAAATATCATACCAGTAAGCAGCACAGAAATTACATTACCAAGATTTATCCTAGGTGCAAATTATCATAGCAATAGTGATAATGTAAGTTGGATGGTAGAGGCTAACTTAAATCTATCAACAAATGGTCAGAAGGCTGGTGTCTTCTCGGGCGAATCTATCTCATTAGATCCTACGATCGGAGTAGAAGTAGGACTGAGTAATAAGGTATTTGTAAGGGCAGGGATCGGGAACATCCAGAAAATAGTAAATGAAGTCAATACGCAGAATACAGATCTCAGCTTGCAACCTAATGTAGGACTGGGACTTAACTTAGGTAGAATAAATATAGACTATGCACTTACTAATATAGGAGATGCTACTGATGTTCTGGTATCACATATTTTTTCTATCAAGCTAGACTTTATATCTAATAGAGGAGTATCTACGGAGCCTACAGGTGGAAAAGATATAGAGATCATAGACTAGGTGGAATCACATTTTTAAAGTGACCGTTCATCTGAATTTTCTTTCGCAAATTCTCCATTTCTTTGACAGCAGGCAGGAAACTTTCGAGGTGATTTATTAGGTATTCTTGTCTGAGTTCTTCAGATGCGATAGTAAGTAATTCATATTCTTGGTCATTAGACAATCCGATTTTATGAGCGATATCAAAGCTAGTAAATCCATTAGTTAGATTTGGTGGTTCTTTGTCTATATGCATAAAATTATAAAGCTCAGCAATCATATCTCTAATCTTGCTGTAGAATACGATATCACCATTTAAGTCAGTATCGATTCGCTCAACCTCTCCACCAGGATAGAGTCTATTATCGAGTCTTTTATGAAATTCCTTGATTTTGAATAATCCTTTACCCCGGGTATTTACATCCATTTTTCCATCAGGGTAGATTTTCTTTATGGCTATTAGCTCTACTTCTGTACCAATATTTTTTGGTTGATTGTCAACGACATAAGGTATGCCAAAGGTCTTATTTTCTTTTTCGCATTCAACTATAAGTTGCTTGTATCTAGGTTCAAAAATATGCAAGTTTAGCTTTTCGTCAGGGAAGACGACAAGTTGTAATGGGAATAGAGGTAGTATAGTAGACATAAGCAATTATAAAATTTTACCAGCGGTTTAGCTAGAAAAAATTCAAGTTTTTCTCAGTTTTTGATTTCTTTAGCCATAAATAAATTGTAAGCTCTTTGACACTCAACTGGTACCCCTATTTATATGCCGCACTTATAATGTAAGCTGGTTTCCAATTCTCTTTTTGTAATCTCCACACGGATGACTTTAATTTAGATTTGTCATAAGCTAAAAGAGTTTGAAACCTCACAGCCCAGCCCTACACCGGCTTTAGAAATAATTTAAAAATACCTTAACCAATGAGATCACTCAGGATGATATACCTGTGTGTAGTTACTATGCTATGCACAACTGTGTATGCGCAAGAACAATCCAGTGATACATTTGAACATCAAGTTTCAGATCTTTTAACTCCTGTCAAGTCCCTAAAAAACAAGGAGTTATTTTCAGAAGAGTTGTCTAAAGTTTTCATTTATAACATTAATGCAAAACAATTAAAACAGCTCTATACTAAGAACTATAAATCCTTCAGCTGGTCGTTAGAAACAGCACATGGAGTGCAGCAATTAGAGTTAAAGCAAATTGACTTATTAGCACCAACATACATTTTAAGTACCTCATCTGACAACCTTCCTAAAGATATATCTCTAGGGAAGTTTTATCATGGCACTTTACAAAGTGATAATCAAAGCCTTGTTGCCGTCAGTGTATATGAAGATGACTTGAAGGTATTAATATCAAATATCCACGGAGATTTTGAAATCCATCGGCAGGAAAGCAACAAGTTTATAGGCTACTATAATAATGATGTACTTAAAAAAAGAGAATCGTTTTGCTCTACATCAGATGAGGGTGTTGAGGTAGAAATTATAGAAGGTAAACAAGAAAAGTCTGCAGCTGGAAGCTGTGTAGAGATTTATATAGAATGTGATTACGAAAGTTTTAAGGATAATGGTAGCACAGTAAGCAAAACACAGAACTGGGCTACGTCTCTATTTAATGAAGTAAAATTACTTTATCAAAATGAAGGGATAACTTTAAAATTATCGCAAGTAAAAGTATGGAATACACCCGATCCGTATCGCACGCATAATAATGTTACAGGTATGTTAGGAGCCTTTGCTTCTAATGTTAAGAATAACTACAATGGTAGATTGGCACAACTGCTTACTACAAGAGTATCTGGTGGGATTGCATGGGTAAATATGCTTTGCAATAATTATAATACTGGAGGAAACTTTGGCCCTTACTCTGTCTGTGGTGGGATGAATACATCCAAAATAAAAGTGCCGAATTACTCATGGAATGTTCATGTGATGGCTCATGAGTTAGGTCATAGTTTTGGGTCACCACACTCGCATGCTTGTAAGTGGGGTCCAGGTAAAAATACAGCGTTAGACAACTGTCAGAGTACAGAAGGGTCTTGTGGTGCTGGTCCTACACCTTCAGGCGGTGGGACAATTATGTCTTATTGCCACTTGTCTGGCCCAGGGGTAAGCTTCAGTAAAGGGTTTGGTACAGAGCCGGGTAATCTGATAAGGAGTAAGATGAATACTAGTAGCTGTGTGACTGGTTGTGCCACTACTACTAACTTAGATAATGATAATTGCTCAGGAGCTATTGAGCTTGCAGTCACAGCGTCGTGTAGTGCTAAGACTTACTCTAATGTAGGAGCGACAACATCAGGTGCGACCCCTACATTCGCATGTGGTAATACAGGAAGTACCAAGGATGTCTGGTTTAAAGTTAAGGTGCCATCGTCTGGGAAAGTCAATATAGAAACCTCTCAAATCTCTAATGGCCTTACGGATATGATTATGCAGGTGTATAGCGGAAGTTGTGGTAGTTTGACTAGAGTGACATGCCAAGATGATGATATTGTGAGACATGCAAAAGCTGTCTTGACTGGAAGAACTCCAAATGAAACATTGTACATAAGAATAGTAGAATACAAATCTGATAATTTCGGAAGCTTTGGAATTTGCGCCTACGGCTCAGGCACTTTGGGAGGAGGAGATAATTGTACTACAGTAGGAGATATCTGTAATGATGGTGATGCGTGTACTACTAATGATAGAATCAAAGCTGATTGTAGCTGTGAAGGTACGATGGCAGATAGTGATGGAGATGGTGTATGCAATGCAGATGATAAGTGTAATGGGGGAGATGATAATTTAGATACAGACAGGGATGGGATACCTAATCATTGTGATAGTTGTAATAATAGTCTGATAGGGCAAGCGTGCAATGATAATAATGACTGTACAACAAACGATAGATATGATGCCAACTGTAATTGTATAGGCACTACCATAGACTCAGATAGAGACGGCGTATGTGATCAGGAGGATAAATGCCCTGGAGGTAACGATAAGGCAGATTCTGATAGAGATGGTATTCCTGATCATTGTGATACCTGCGATGGAGGACTAGTAGGGTCAATCTGCAATGATGGTAATGCTTGTACAACGAATGATAGATATGATAGTAGTTGTAATTGTGTGGGTACTATGAAGGACACAGACAGAGATGGAGTGTGTGATGCACAAGATAAATGTCCTGGAGGTAATGATAGCTTGGATTCTGATCGAGACGGTATACCTAACCATTGTGATACTTGCGATGGGAGACTTGCAGGTTCAGTCTGCAATGATGGTAATGCTTGTACAACGAATGATAGATATGATAGTAGTTGTAATTGTATAGGTACAATGACGGACTCAGATAGAGATGGAGTGTGTGACGCAGAAGATAAGTGCCCTGGAGGTAATGATAGCTTGGATTCTGACCGAGACGGTATACCTGATCATTGTGATAGTTGCGATGGAAGACTTGCAGGCACTACTTGTAATGATGGTAATGCCTGTACAAGTAATGATAGATATGATAGTAACTGTAACTGTGAGGGTACATTACTAGACGCAGATGGTGATGGTGTCTGTGATAGAGATGATATATGTCCAGGAGGTAATGATAATATAGATACTGATAGAGATGGGATACCTAATCACTGTGACGAGTGTAATGAAAGCCTTGTTGGTCAAAGATGTAATGATGGCAATGCCTGCACGAGTAATGATAGATACAATACTAGTTGTGATTGTGTAGGAGTCTTACTAGATGCGGATGGTGATGGTGTTTGTGATAGAGATGATAAGTGTCCAGGAGGTGATGATAGGCTTGATGCTGATTTTGACGGTGTCCCAGATCTGTGTGACGATTGTGATAGGAGTAAAGTAGGAGCACCTTGTAATGATAGAGATGCTTGCACTATTCGTGATAAATATGATGCTAACTGTAACTGCTTAGGGATCTTTGTAGATTCTGATCGCGATGGTGTCTGTGATGCAGAGGATATCTGCCCAGATGGAGACGATAATCTAGATTCAGATGGAGACGGATTGCCTGATGCATGTGAGTCTTGTAACGTTGATAGCGATGGAGATGGTGTCTGTGATACTGATGATATCTGCCCAGGAGGAGATGACCTGCAAGATGAAGATAACAATGGGCAGCCAGATTTCTGTCAAGCCTGTGATGAGGAGCATGTAGATCTATCAGGATCATTGACTACTAACTCAGCAGTAGGGGCTACGAAAACAATAGAAACAAACAGTAGAATTAAAACGAACGTAAGCCTCACAATAGTAGCAGGAGAATCAATGTCATTTGAGCCAGGATTTGAAGTCGAGAGCCAGGGAATACTTACTGCTATAATAGATGCATGCGCAGATTATTTTGATTTTAAAGAAGAGCATATAGAAGAGAAAAATTAGTAGATGAAAATAAGATTACACCTCTTGTTATTGTCTGAAAGAAACACCTTATCGTATGAAAACAAAAATTACACTCGTAGCGCTAGCTATATTAATACCCTTTACTGTAACCTTTGGTCAATCGTCCTTAAAGGTTATAGAAAATGGAAACGTAGGCGTTAACACAGACAACCCCATAGAAAAGCTTCAAGTGAATGGAGCCATAAACTTAGGTAACACAAATATCAATGCTCCAGGATCCATAAGATGGACTGGAAATGATTTTGAGGGATTTGATGGGTTAGATTGGCGATCATTGACTAAGTGCAGTTGCGATGGAGAGGAAGAAGGAAGTAGTTCTACTAACCAAGATGATCAAAATGATAATAATCAAAATAATAATAATCAAAATAATAATGATCAAAACGAAGAGGATCAAAATAATCAAGATCAAGAAGAACAGGATAACTCTTCTGAAGAAAATCAGACTGCTGCTGGTTGTGAATCACCTAATGATATCAGGACCTCAAGAATATCTCTAAACCAAGACTGGTCAAATCAGATCAATACTGATGGTATCGGTTTTGGAGACGAAGGAGAGCTTTGTTATACTATTTCTAACTATGTGGGCAATACTACCCAAATGATGGGACTCAGTGAAAAACCTGATCAGGATGCAAAGTATGAACAGATGAATTACGCATTTTATCACAGAATTGTATCTACATTAAACTCTCATCGTGTTTACATCTGGGAGAATAACGAGAGGATAGGGATTTTTCTTAATAGCAAAGAAAGTTATGCCGGGTCTACTTTTTGTATCAAGCGTAATCAAAACGATGATATACAATACTTTATTAATGATGAGCTAGTGCATACCTCTCAGACAAGAAATACTAGAGATCTTTATTTTGATAATTCCTTCTACGGATATACAGCAGGAAGTAGTTCTATATGGAGTCACCAGCCTTCTAATATTGATGTGACCGATATTTTGGTTTGCTCAGACTCGGCAGCTGGCTTGATAAGCAATCGACCTAAAGTCTCTTCTTTAGAAAGTAATGATCAAGGGATATTAAATCAGAATTTTCCTAATCCATTTATCGATGAGTCGCGAATAGCTTATGATTTATCTGGTGAAATATATAACTCTGCAGAGCTAGTGGTTACCAATAGTCTTGGGCAAGTGATGCAACGTAAAAATTTAAATAATTATCAAGGTGAAATCAAGATAAAAGGTAGCGGGCTGTCCAGCGGAGTTTACCAATATACTGTTTATCTAGATGGCATGGTGATGGAGAGTCGGCAGATGGTAGTTGATTAAAAAATATTATTGATAGTTTAATATTTGTTAATCTGTTACACATTTGATTAAACTTACTCTTATTCAGCATAGTAGATATAAAAGATAGATTTGAAGGCTTACCTGTTTAGCTCCAGTTGTTAAATTAAATTATTCCATTGATAATTCGCATAGCTGACGGCCAATTGATAGAGGAGATATAGTCAAGGTTGACTCGTAAGAGTCATTCATTTTAACCTTTACTATATTGTATGCATCAATAACTTTGCGTCGTGAATTCTTAAATCCTATTGGACTCATCCTGCCAAGTGACTGATGTGGATGTCCAATATTGTAATCTTGCTTCCATTGATCTGCTTTCAGTTGAAGCTGAGAGATTCTTTCAAATATGTATCCATCTAGTACGTCTTCTCTGAATGTCCTATTAAATAGTTCCACAAATCCATTCTGATTTGGTTTACCAGGTTGGATATATATTGGTATGATTCCTTGCTCTTCACATCAGTTTGAATAATGGGATGAAGTAAATTCTGGTCCATTATCTGTTCTGATCCTCTCAGGTCTTTCTTTGAGTTCAACTAACTGATCAAGCACTCTTGTAACTCTTTGAGAACAAATGCTCACTCCTACTTCAATGGAGAGACATTTTCTATTATAATCATCTATGACATTTATCGTTCTGATCTTTCTTCCTTAATCCAGTCTATCACTCATGAAGTCCATGCTCCATGTAACATTCAGGAACATGGGCTGTGAAAGTCCTTGTGTATTAAAGTCTTTGTGTATAGGGTCTATTTAACCTTCGTTTATGTTTCCTGCGCATCTTTAAGCCCATCTTGCTTATTACTCTTCTTACTCGCTTTTTATTTTAAATTAGAGTCTTGCATCCTGATCTTGCCATAATAGTGATTCATCCTTCTAGTAGGATATTTCTCCGAAAGATCTTTTAGTTTATGCTCCGTCTCAGAGTTATCTTTAGTACTGACTTTGATCAATGTACTTTCATACAATCCTATTGTCTGATAGATCAAGCTTTAACTCACCACATACTTTCCTTGGAGGTAATGAAAAGCTTGTCGCTTGGAACAAGGCCTTACCACTTTTTTGATATTACATCTTTTGCCATTACTAATTGCAATGCTTGGTCTACATACATCCGCTTCGACTTTGCATTCTCTGATTCTAGTTCCTTGAGCCACCTGTGATGCGATGCATCTATTCCCGAAAAGCGCTTACGCTAATTGTAAAAGATACCAAGGTTATACCCAACTCTCGACTTTGCGACATGCTTCATTTTCTTTGATCGATTTGATGATCTGTGTCTCTGTGGATTTTGACTTTTGCATACTCCTGAATTTAGTGTGTTTTTAAATTATAAGTCGGAGAACTTTTAGGTAAGCCTTATCCCATTAAGCTTATATTCTAATAGTCCCGTTAATATACTAATCAGTATTTTAACCGGGACTATTTTATGACTTTTCTGTAAATAATTTTAACCAAGAAAAATTTTTATTCTTTCAAGGCTTTTATTTGGATGTTTATTTTTTTTAAATTTTCTTTTAGACTAGTTATGCCTGAGCTATTGTTGAATTCAACTAAATTTTTGTTTAATTCATTTCTTTGCCTGATTATAGTTGTACGTTCATCTGAACGTGTCATTTTTCGAATTTTATTATTTAGATCATTTCTTTTTTTAAGTAAATCTTGATATTCCTTATTCTGCAAAGAATTTATTTTCTTTCGTATACTTGTTCTTTCTTGTATCAAATTTTTCCTATTTAATTTAGGTTCATCTAACTTTTCAAGTTGAGTATTTTCATTATTAATTTGATGCTCTGTCTTGGATTCAGAAGAATCAATAGGTTTATTATTGACAGATTCATTTTTACAGCTGATTAAAAAAGTAGAAAATGAAAATATTGCTATAAATAAGTATCTCATATTAATTTTTTGTTTTTTTTGCAATATAACCAGTTTTATTTTATTGAAGACATGAAATATTTATAGGTTATTTCTAATCCTTTTTCTCTAGAAACTTTGGGTTCCCAGTCTAGGATTTTTTTTGCTCTTGAGATATCAGGTTGTCTGACCTTAGGATCATCTTTGGGGAGGTCTAAATAAATCAATTTTGATCTCGAACCCGTAAGCTTAACTATTTCTTCCGCTGCCTGTTTTATAGTAATTTCTACAGGATTCCCAATGTTTACAGGCAAATTGTAATTACTCAGCAACAATCTATATATGCCTTCGACTAAATCATCAACAAAACAAAAAGACCTAGTTTGGCTTCCGTCGCCAAATATTGTTATATCCTCTCCACGGATAGCTTGCGAGAAAAAAGCTGGTAATGCTCTACCGTCATTGACTCTCATTCTGGGTCCATACGTGTTAAAGATCCTAACTATTCTGGTTTCTAACCCATGGTATGTATGATAAGCCATTGTAATTGCTTCTTGAAATCTTTTTGCCTCATCATACACTCCTCGCGGCCCTATAGGATTTACATTGCCCCAGTAATCTTCATGCTGTGGATGTTCAAGCGGATCGCCATAAACCTCTGAAGTAGAAGCTATGAGCATCCGGGCTCCTTTGTCTTTAGATAGCCCAAGCATATTGTGTGTGCCTAGCGAACCAACTTTAAGTGTCTGGATTGGCATTTTTAGATAGTCTATGGGGCTAGCAGGAGAAGCAAAGTGAAGGACATAATCAACCTCGCCAGGAACATGCACAAATTTTGTGACATCATGATTCAAAAAAGTGAACTCCTTGAGCGGAAATAAGTGCTCAATATTCTTAATGTCACCAGTAAGAAAGTTGTCTATACCAATGACTTTATATCCTGAATTAATAAATTTATCGCAAAGGTGAGAACCTAAAAAACCGGCAGCTCCGGTAATGACTATTTTTTTCAATTAGTTTCTTTATTGATGATTGTTTTTCTTCCTATCGAAAAATATGTAAAACCAAGTCGTTCCATTTCTTCAACTGATAAGACATTTCTACCGTCAAATATAGTAGGAGTTTTAAGAAGCTTTTTTACTTTGACTAAATCAGGAGTTCTAAATACATTCCACTCCGTCATGATAGCCAGAGCATCAGCGTTTTTTAACGCACTGTATTGGTCTTTTGCAAACTTGATTTTACTCCCTAATAATCCTTTTGTATTTGCCATTGCTTCTGGATCAAATGCAACGACCATAGCACCCTTCTCAGTCAGATATTTAATAGTATCCAATGCTGGTGCCTCTCTGATATCATCCGTGTTTGGCTTAAAGGAAAGTCCCCAGAGGGCAATAGTTTTACCACGAAGCTTTCTCTTAAAATGTTTTTCAATTTTTTTTGCGATAGTCAACTTTTGAGTCGCATTTACTTTCATCGTTGCTTTTAGAGTTTTAAAGTCATACTTGTATTGACGAGAAGTATTTTCTAATGCCTTAACATCTTTTGGGAAACAAGAGCCTCCATATCCAACTCCTGGGAATAGAAACCGCTTCCCTATTCTGCTATCCGTACCAAGCCCTCTTCTTACCATATCAACATTGGCATCTACTTTTTCGCAAAGATTAGCTACTTCATTCATATAGGTTATCTTAAGAGCTAAAAATGAATTGGCGGCATACTTAGTTAACTCCGCAGATCTTACATCCATAAATATTATAGGGTTTCCTTGTCTCACAAATGGCTCATAGAGTCTCTTCATCACATTTTGAGCTTTATCTGATGAGGTACCTATTACTATTCTTTCAGGTTTCATAAAATCATTGACGGCAACTCCTTCCCTCAAAAATTCTGGATTCGCCACAACGTCAAACAAAGATTCATCAAGCTTTTGGGATAGGATGTTATGTACTTTATCTGCTGTTCCTACGGGTACCGTACTTTTATCTACAATTACTTTATAATCCTTAATTAGTTTACTCAATTGCTCAGCTACACTGAGTATATACGAGAGGTCTGCAGAACCATCTTCTCCTGGAGGAGTAGGAAGCGCTAGGAATATTATTTCAGCATTTTTGATCCCAGCCTTTAGATCAGTCGTAAACTGTAGTCTCTTCTGTTTTATGTTCCTATGGAAAAGAAGTTCTAATCCTGGTTCGAAAATGGGGATTATACCTTTTCGCATCTTAGCTACTTTCTTCTTGTCTATATCTACGCACGTAACTGTGTTGCCAGTCTCCGCAAAACAAGTACCTGAAACAAGACCTACATAGCCAGTACCTACTACTGAAATATTCATATTATGAAATTTTTACAAATGTAAGTAATTGCAAATAAGGATACTAATCACGAATTGATACTTAATTGATAAGTCTCATTAAATACTCTCCATATCCGCTTTTTCTCAGCGGTTCAGCGATTTTCAATAATTGAGTGGTATTGATGTATCCCATGCGATAAGCAACTTCTTCTATACAGCCTATTTTATAGTCTTGTCTTTGCTCTATGACTCTGATAAACTCTGATGCCGCTGCAAGAGATTCAAAAGTACCCGTATCAAGCCAAGCTGTTCCTCTTTTCATTATGCCAACAGATAATGCGTTATTTTCTAAATAGATTCTATTTAGGTCAGTAATCTCGTATTCTCCCCTTGCAGATGGCGTTAGACTTTCTGCCAGATCACAAACTTTATGATCATAAAAGTAAAGCCCTGGCACCGCATAATTAGATTTAGGGTTTGAAGGTTTCTCTTCAATTGTCATTACTTTTTGATTTTGGTTAAACTCTACTACACCGTACCTTTCTGGATCATGTACAGGATAGGCAAATACTCTTGCACCTTCAGTAATTGCTGCACTTTCTTGTAATAATTGACTCAATCCAGATCCATAGAAAATATTATCTCCTAGAATCAAGGCACAAGGATCACCATTTATAAATTCTCTACCAATCACAAAAGCTTGGGCTAAGCCATTAGGATTTTCCTGAACGGCATATTGATAATTGCAACCTAAGTTTAACCCGTCTCCAAGCAAATTTCTAAAACTTTGAGTGTCTTTAGGGGTAGTTATTATAAGTATGTCTCTAATACCGGCTAACATCAGTATGGATAACGGATAATAAATCATAGGCTTATCATATACTGGCATCAGTTGTTTAGATATGGCCTTTGTTATTGGATACAGCCTTGTTCCAGATCCACCTGCCAAGATTATTCCTTTCATAAAACAAATATAGCTACTTTACAAATTGTCATTTTTAAAAATAACATTGTAAATAAATTTTTTAAATACTAATTACTGTCTCATTTATTGTAGCTGAGCCTTCATGAAAGTTAGAAATGAAAAAATTTAATTCAGTAAGAATTTGATTACGTCTCAAATCATTAGCCAATCTAATCCGGGACTGAATCGATTTAATGCAGATAACCCTATTCCATCAGAGGAAAGAACTGTAATATAGCTTTGGGATTTTATTCCTTAAATAGTTTGATGCGAAATTGATAAATAAAACTGCCCTCGAGATATATGACCAGATTGCAACAAAGAGTTCCATAAAATAGAATCTCAATACCCAATCCTGTATGTAAAGATTTAATAACCTTATTTTGGAGTTTATTCACAATTCATTTCATAGAAAATGATATTAAAATAAAATTAGATATTCTTCGCAACAAGAAGGTAATAAATGATAATAGAAAATTTCTTTATCTAATATATAACCTTCAAAATGTATATTTCTGTAATACAATTATTACCCTAATTCTAGTTCAGATATTGTAATACTTTTGGTTTAATAATTTAATAAAAAATAGCTTGCTAAAACCTAAGTTTATTATATGTATTAACCTTATAAAGGTGAATAAGTATTTAATTGAAAGTTAATTTAGGTTAACCACCAGCGAAGATAATTTGGAGATAAAACAGATGCATAAAATTAATCACTTGCATGTTGATGAATCAAAGTGGTTTGCTGTACACACTAAGTATAAATGCGAGAAATATGTCGCACAGCAAATCTCTAAAAAAGGGATTGAAGTGTATCTGCCTTTAACAGATCGAGTTAGGGTATATGCTTCCAAGACTAAAAAATATAAAGTGCCTTTAATTTCTTGCTATATTTTTGTTAAAATATGTAAACATGAATATGTAAGGGTACTGGAAACGGAATATGCAATAAATTTTCTACGACAGAGAAAAGATCTTATAAGCATACCAGATAAAGAAATTAATCTGCTTAAACTCCTTGTTGGGGAATATGAGGTAAGTCTTTATGATGAAAAAGTTAATTGGGCACTAGGTCAAAAAATGGAAGTAGTTGCAGGTCAATTAACGGGCCTTCATGGGGTACTGATTGAAAAGTGCAACAAAAGAGATTTTGTTGTAGAATTACAAAATATAGGGATTCAATTACAAATGCAATTTAGAAAAGAGCACTTGATGCCTATTTTTTAAAGTGTATTGAAAATTCTTGGATTTCTCTCTTAATTACTGATTTAGGTTGAACAGACTTATCAACGGCGAAGCCATGGTTTTACTGAGGTATCTTAATCTTTGGTTACAAATAAGAGGTTTGTTTTCATGTTAGTTTTTTGGTCAATTGGTAAAAACTTAACATAATTTTGGTTACTCATAAACATCGACTCCCTTTGTAAATGACAGGTTTGTAAATAATTTATTACTCTCAAAAGATTATTATTTTGAAGGTAAAATTGAAAAATTTGGTGAGTCATTAATTATTACATATTTTTTATTAAAAAATCATACTCAGAGATGTTTAATTCGAATAGCTCAATTTCAGTAATTGTAGTCTTGTTGCTGACAACTTTTTTTGCAGTCACCTTGTATGGGCAAAATCCAATCATTAGGAATTCTCAACCTTGGTATGATATTGAATTAGAACAAGAAGGATTAGATAAGGAAGAGTTTAAAATTAGAATGCTTGAGGAAGGTATTGATATGGAAAATATTAATGCAGTTATGACGACGACTACTCGTCCAATTATTCAAAGTGTAGTTTCTAGTATGATTCTCGAAAAAAGAAACGCTAAACTAAATGCTGAGAAAGATTCCTCTTTTTCAAAAGCGCAGATGATTCAAAAGTTGATTGAAGATTACCCAGTTGACACAAGCAATGGGATAAAGTATGATTCATTGTTGAAACAATTCACCAATATTCTAAATCCACAAATCGAAGGACCCAATAAAGCCGAGGTTTATGGGCATGAGTTATTCAGGAAAAATTTTTTCCACCAACCATCAGAGTCGCTTGATTTTGTAACTAGTGTCCCGACCCAATATGTCCTAGGGGCAGGCGATGAGATAGTTGTTACAATTTTTGGTAGGTCACAATATGATGCTAAGTTTATAATCGATAACGATGGGTTCATAAGGCCAACGGGCATTCCAAAGATTTCGTTAAAAGGTCAACGATGGGATTATGCAGTAGAATTGCTCAAAAGCCGATTTAGCAGGTTTTATGTTTTTAAGAGTGAGCAATTTGCAGTGAGTTTGGTTAGGCCAAGAGATATAACAGTAAATATTTTTGGTGAGGTAGAGAAACCAGGTTCTTACAGAATATCTGCAGTAAATACAGCTTTTAATGCTTTAAATATTGCCGGAGGAGTAACAGAAAATGGAAGTGTTAGAAAAATTAGTATCAATAGTGATGGTATAGAATCTACACTTGATGTCTATAAAATTATAGGAAATCCATCTTTACAACTTGATTTCCACTTACAGGATAACGCCATAATTCAAATTCCCGCTATAGAAAAAGTAGTAGCCTTGGATGGAGCGATTTTAAGACCTATGCGTTATGAATTACTTGCTACAGAAACTTTGCATGATGCTATTGAATATGCAGGTGGACTTACAGCCAATGCTTATTTAGATTTAATTCAATTGAGGAGGTTTGAAAATCAGAATCTTGAGCTTATCGATATTAATTTTAATTCAATATTAAACGGAGATAAAAAATTTCAACTTAAAAACGGTGATAAGGTTTTTATAAAATCTGTAAGTTCAATAGCAAATAACTTAGTACATATAGAAGGAGCAGTTAATTTTCCAGGTTCATATGCTTTAAATTCAACTAAACAAGTTAGTGATCTACTTACTAAGGCGATTTTAGACGAGAAAGCAAAGTCTGATGTCGCCTTTCTTAGACGTAAGAATAAGGATGGGACTTTCAAACTGATTAAATTAGATCTTGAGTCAATCTTAAAAAATCCAGAGTCTGAAAAAAACCTAGATCTAATGGTAGAGGATAGATTGTTAATACACAGTGAAGAGCGTTATACGGATAGAAACTTTATTACAGTAAACGGTGCAGTTAGAGAACCTCTTAAGACTCAAGTTGATCCAGGCTCATCTATTAATGTTGAAGAAGCCATAATATTGGCTGGAGGAATGAAGCCTGCAGCAAACAAAATTGCATATATTTTGCGGACAGCTATAGGAAATAGAAATAAAAAAGAATATATCAAGATAAATGTGGAGAATAACGCAAATCTAAGGCTTGAAGCAAATGATGAACTGATCATATTAGACGCTTCTAATTTTTCTACTAAAGATTCAGTGATTATTTCAGGCGCTGTTCGATTTCCAGGGACTTTCCAGTATGACGAAAGTCTTAAGATTGAAGATGTTATAAGATTGTCTGGCGGATTTTTATCAGCAGCTGCAAAAAATAAAGTTGAAATTTTTAGGCAGAGCTTTGAACAAGGAATTAATTCTAAATCTATCAATTTAGAACTAAATGATAATTACCAAATAGTTTCGAATATTGCGTCAGATTTCAAATTGATGCCCAAAGATGAGATTGTAGTCAGGAGGTTTGCAGAGTATGAGGAGCAAGGTTTTGTCGAAGTGGTAGGGGAAGTGGTTTATCCTGGAAAGTACGCGCTCAATACACAAAACGAAAGTCTATATACTGTTTTACAAAAAGCAGGTGGAATAACATCAGAGGGTTCTATAGAAGGGATAAATTTAAAAAGGACTGTAAATGGTATTGCTAATTATAAATTGATTTCTTCTGATATTCAATTAAACAATATACTCCAAAGTGGAGATACTATACAAGTACCAAAGAAAACTAACTACGTTTTTATTGATTTGCAGCATACAAGCTTTTATAATAAAAGTAAATCACCAGAAAGATATATTGGTGTCCCATACAATAATGGAAAAAATGCTGCTTGGTATATCAATGAATATGCTGGGGGATTTAGTAATAGTGCAGATAAATTTACGGTAATAGTGCAGTACCCTAATGGTTCTGCAAAAAGTAGTAGTAAAAAGTTGTTTAGATATCGTTATCCTGATGTAAAGCAGGGATCTACTATCAAACTTCATAAAAAGCAAGATAAGTTTGATAAAGATGAAGAAAGGTCTTATTTCCCTAAATTAAAAGATGGTGTCATTATTAATTTAGATCCTAACATGATAATGTTAGAGAAAAGGAACAAACAAACAGACATTATAGAGTTAGAAGAAAGTATCAAAGAAACAGACATTACAGAGGGTAATTAAGTATTAGAGAAAATGAAATGACATCTTACCCCATAATTTAAATTTAAGCGATATCATTTAAATAAACCCTGAATTATAAATTAGAGACTTGGCAGACACAGAACCCTTTAATAGCAAAAAATCATACCCTTCTAGCATGCCTCCATTTTATTATCAAGATGAGGAACTAACATTGAAGGAACTGATATTGAAGATCATAGACTTTTCAAAAGAATTGTGGAAATTTAAATGGTGGGTAATAGTAATATCAATTTTAGGCGCTTGTGTAATGCTAGGAAGGACTCATTTCAAAACGACTACATATACTGCTGGCATGACTTTTATGGTCGATCAGCAAGAGAGTAACAATGCTAGAAAAGCGATTTCTACATTCGGTGATATAATTGTGCTAGGGGTGGAAAACAATAAAATTACCGAGTTGGCAAGATCTAGCAGAATCATTCATCCTGTCTTATTATCCGAAGTAAAATTAGAAGGGAAAACTGATTTTATTGCAAATCATATAATTGACTTATATAACCTACAGGATAGATGGAGCAAAGAAAAGAACATTGAAAAATATAAAGAAATTACTTTGACAGATTTTAAATTTGTTGAGTCGATTATTGACAGTCTTACTATAAGAGAAAAACGAGCATTAAACATTGTTCATGAGATTGCGGCAGGTAATAACTTTAGTGGGACAAAAGGTTTAATGAACATAAGCTATGATCAAGATATTGAAATGTTTAGGTTAAATATTAATTGTGTAGATGAGGATTTCAGTATCATTTTAATGGAACAAATATTCGAAGGTCTCAAAAGATTTTACACTGAAGGTACAATCGGCAAGCAAGAGGAGTCTTTAATACTATGGCAAACAAGATCTGACTCACTTGAAAAAGTATATAATTCTTTAGAGAGTAGATTATCTTATGCGAAAGATAGAAGTAGAGGGCTTATTTCAGAATCGGGAAATATTAATCTCGTAAACCTTGCAAGACAACGAAATAAAGCAAGAGGGGAGTTTGAAGCCGCACTCGATAACCTTAGAGTCTCTAAACAAAGTTTAGTTAAAAGTAAAGTAGATTTTATAGTTGTCGATAGAACATTTTTCCCAATTGCAGATTCTGCTTCAAAAATTAAAGCTTTGATCATTGGTGGGCTTACCGGTTTATTACTTTCAATGTTTTACGTTATTGGAAGAAAAATTATTGTCGAAGCTTTGATGGACGAATAGAAATGAGTTCATTTGGCTGCAGTTGAGTATTTCAACACTTTCAATAAATATCAATTAATTGGATCATTATCTAGTAAGTTTTAAATTATTTTCGATTCAAATGTTAAACAATGATGATAATAAATTGCTATTGAGTATTCATTAGGCTTCATTTACGGGTTGTAACCCTAAGTTACTGACTTATTATTATCATCATAAATAAATAAGTTTGAATCAGATAAAATCTAAATTATTGGGTATGGGTTGGTTGGTCATTGGAAGTCGAATTTGCAAATACTTCCCAACAGTTACTTTTTTTAGTAGCGGAAAAAGTACTAAAGATTAAAATAATGGTAGAGATGCTACTTTCTAAATCGAAAGTGGCGACTTTTGAGTCAACCTATTGTTACAGTATGCTATAACTAGGCTCTTTAATGAGTTCCATGTATTTGATTGGAAAAATCAAAATATTCGCTCAAGTTGGGTTAATGTACTTTAATTATTATACCCAAACTAAGACTCAATGGTGCATGTGCAGCGGGAATTCCACTTTTGATTAAAGCAGTATTTTTGATGGAAACACATTGATGATGTAAGCTTTTCATGTGATTTATGTAAGTGAGTAATATTGTGCAATCAAATATTCTAGATTTGTTCTTAATTAATTTTGTTGTAATAAACCGAAGTATATATTGTCGCTTGTGGATAAAGAACATCCTTAATTGAATCATAGGCTAAATATCATAAAGTCAGTCAATGCACTTTCGAATGTAATTATGGTCTAGCTCGTCCAGAGGATGTACCGCATAAATTTATAGAAATATCAAAAGCTAAAATATGCCTAGGTCTAAACTCTTAAATAATGTTCTGTGTCGACTATAGCTGATTTATGATGGGTTTAACTCAATTAGACTTTTATTTTGATCTCAAAATATTTAGTCGAATAGATCCAGAACGATAGTCATGGATTTATTTGTTTTTATTCACTGCATCTTGGTGCGAAATTGATTAAGTAAAACTGCTCTTGTAATATCTCGCCAGCTTGCAGTGATAAGATTCGTTTTAAAAAATATAGGATTTACATGGAAAATATTCAAATGGTTGATCTAGTTTCTCAATATCAGAACATAAAGGCTGAGATTGATGATGCCATAATATCTGTTGCTGCTTCCGCAAAATATATAAGAGGACCACAGGTACAATCTTTTCAAGAAAATTTAGCGAACTATCTAGATGTGAATCATGTAATCGCTTGCGCTAATGGTACAGATGCTTTACAAATAGCCTTAATGGCTTTGGGTTTAGAAAGAGGAGATGAAGTTATCGTTCCGGCATTTACATATGTCGCAACTGCTGAGGTCATTGGTCTTTTAGGTTTGAAGCCCGTAATGGTGGATGTTGATTCTTCAACTTTCAATATCACAGCTGTCCAAATCGAAAAGGCGATAACTAATAAAACTAAGGCCATAGTTCCAGTTCATCTATACGGTCAATCCTGTGATATGGAGCCTATCATGAAGTTAGCAAAAAAGCATAACTTATTTGTTATCGAGGATAATGCTCAAGCTATTGGTTCTGACTATAGTTTTTTTGATGGAAGTACTAAGAAAACAGGTACTTTAGGGCATATTGGATGCACCTCTTTTTTTCCTTCCAAAAACTTAGGTTGTTATGGTGATGGAGGTGCAATGTTTACCAGTGATGGTGAGCTAGCGAATAAAATTCGAATGATAGCAAATCATGGCCAAGCTAAAAAATATCATCACTCTGTAATAGGGGTAAATTCAAGATTAGATACTATACAAGCGGCGATACTCGATATTAAATTAAAAAGCTTAGATATTTATTCTGAAGCAAGAAATAGCGTTGCAAAGAAGTATGATGAGGCTTTTAAATGTATAGAATCAATCGATACACCAGTTAGAGATGTGAAGTCATCGCATGTTTTTCATCAGTATACATTAAAAATCAAAGAAGGGAAAAGAGATAAATTACAAGAGTATCTTAAAGAGAGAAACGTTCCCTCTATGATCTATTACCCGATACCACTTTACAAACAGAAAGCATTTGAGTCTTATTGGGATAATATACCATTAGAATGTACTGAAGATTTATGTGCGAATGTACTTTCTTTACCCATACATACTGAAATGGGAGCTAATACACAGGAATACATTATTGAAAATGTCATTAACTTTATTAATAAATAACATAGTTTGAAAGGTTATTTTGCTCACGAAACTGCAGTGATAGATGATGGATGCTCTATCGGTGCGGGCACTAGAATATGGCACTTCAGTCATATTTTGCCTCATTGTACCATTGGTAATGATTGTAATATTGGCCAAAATGTAGTGATATCAGCCAATGTAATTCTAGGCAATAATGTTAAGGTTCAAAATAATGTGTCTCTTTATACAGGGGTAATTTGTGAGGATGATGTTTTTTTAGGCCCCTCTATGGTATTTACGAATGTTGTAAATCCCAGATCTGCTATTGTCAGGAAAAGTCAATATCTGAAGACAGTAGTCAGGAAAGGTGCAACTATTGGTGCAAATGCCACGATAGTATGTGGTCATGAAATAGGTGAATTTGCATTTATAGGTGCAGGAGCAGTGGTGACTAAACACATACCACCTTACTCCTTATGGGTTGGCAATCCTGCAAAACAAATTGGTTGGATAAGTGAATACGGTCATCGAATAATTTTTGATGATAAAAATAAAGGTAGTTGTACAGAGAGTGGACAGAAGTACATTTTAGAAAATGACAAAGTAAAGAAAGTATGAAAAATTTTGTGCTAATAGGTGCAGCAGGATATATTGCTCCAAGACATATGAGTGCTATTAAGGATACTGGTAATAATTTAATTGCTGCTTTTGATCCTTTTGATTCTGTAGGAATAATTGATAGTTATTTTCCAAATGCTGATTTCTTTACAGAATTTGAGAGATTTGACAGGCACATTTCAAAGCTATTAAGAGAGGGTGTAAAAATAGATTTCGTTTCAGTTTGTTCTCCAAATTATTTACATGATGCTCACATTAGGTTTGGTCTTAGAATAGGTGCAAGTGTAATCTGTGAAAAACCGATAGTCTTAAATCCATGGAATGTTGAATCGCTTATCGAGTTGGAGAAAGAATATCCAGGGAAAATTTACAATATTTTACAATTAAGATTGCACCAAAGTGTCATTGATTTAAAGAAAAAAATTGATGAAGGTCCAGTGGACAAAGTGTACGATATTGATCTACAGTATATGACATCTAGAGGTAAATGGTATCATTATAGCTGGAAAGGAGATCAACAAAAATCAGGAGGTATTGCAACTAACATTGGCATACACTTCTTTGACATGTTAATATGGATATTTGGAAATGCCTATGAAAGCAAGGTAACTATCAATGATAAAAGTGTTGCTGAAGGTTTACTTAGATTAAAGAAAGCTAATGTTAAATGGTTGTTAAGTGTAGATTATAATAGAATCCCTGAAAATATTAGACTTGAAGGAAAAAGGACATACAGATCAATAAAAATAGGAACTGAAGAATTTGAATTTAGTGGAGGTTTTACGGAGCTTCATAATAAAAGTTATAATGAAATATTAAGTGGCAATGGGTTTAGAGTTTCAGAAGCCCAAAAAGCTATTGAACTGGCTTACAAACTTAGAAAACCTATACTGTGAGGTTTTTTTAACTATTTTTTATTAATTATCCCTAAAAGAGGGGATATCAATGTTAAATAATCATCTATATCTTAGTGCCATTATATTGTAAATAATAAAAACTTATAATCATGAAAAATTTTGTCTTAACCTCTATGTTAATGTTAGTAGGATTTAGTTTGTCTGCACAAGTTAAAGTATACAATAATGGTAGAACTTTAGTAGGAGATAACTCAAGTATTACTAACCCTAAAGGTATTTTACATATTGAAAAACCTTTAGATGTTTTACATTATGCAATATATGCTGATTCAAAATCATCTAAAACAGCTATGTCGGGAACTTTTTCGTCCCTCTATTTGGCTAATACTGACCAAACACAAGGTAATTATTCAAGATTTAATTTTGGTGATGGCTCTAACGGTGCAGGTGCTGCTATTGGTTCTAGTATGTTTGACCATGCTGGAAATAGAGCAACTTTGGAGTTTTGGACTAGAGGATCAACTGGGGGATTAAAGAGACGATTACAATTAGATAATACTGGAAAAGTTATGATTGGATCTGGTGTTGCTACTGAGTTATTATCTGTCAATGGAGATGCAGCTAAAATTGGCGGCGGGACTTGGGCAACATTTTCTGATAAAAGTCTAAAAAAAGATATTAAAAAATTCGAAGATGGCTTAGACCAAGTTTTACAGATAAAACCAGTTTGGTTTAAATATAATGGAGATGCTGGAATATCAAATACAACACAAGAATATGTTGGAATCTTAGCTCAGGAGATGAGAAAGGTAGCTCCTTATACAGTCAAAGAGGTTAACGTGAAATCATATCCAAAACTAATGCTAAAAAATGCTGATGGAGATCTAACTGAAGAAGACGATTTATCTAAGCCAATATCAAAGAAGGTTTTGACTTTTGACCCCAATGCAATTACCTATATGCTTATAAATGCTGTTAAAGAGCAGCAAGATATAATTGATGATCAGAGTGAGAAACTAAGAGATCTTGAATCTAAGCTAAACGATATAATATCTACGATAGGAGACGTTGCAATAAATGAGTTGGAAATTAATCTTCCTTCTCAAACTCCTCAAATTTCCCAGAATGAACCTAATCCATTCAATGGAATAACAAGAATAAAATACATTATACCAACAAATGTTCAGGAAGCTAAAATAGTAGTATTTGATGTATCCGGAAAAGTGATCCGTACTCTTAGTGTAGATGAAAGAGGAGCTGGTGCTGTAGAGTTAACTTTAAATTCAGATAGTAGTGCTACTTTGTTTTATCAGCTAATTACTGATGGCGTTAAATCAGACTCGTATAAAATGGTTTCAACGAAATAAAGATAATTGGTGGAAATAATTATTTTCAAGAGATATACTCATGTGAGAATATCTCTTTTTATTTGCCATTTCGTCATAGTTGGGTTCGCGTAATGAAGATTAAGTCAAATTTTGTTAGATATGTCATAACATTATCTTCTGGAACAATTGTAGCTCAAGCTATCCCAGTAGCAATAAGCCCAATACTCACAAGGCTTTACTCTCCTGAAGATTTTGGTATTCTTTCAATATATTTGGCAATTACTGCGATCTCTGGATCAATTTCAAATGGAAAGTATGAAAATGCAATAATGCTTCCAGAGAATAGACAAGAAGCATTAAATATTGGTTTTCTATGTATAATTATAGCATTAACCGTAAGCATAGTTTTATTAATTGTAATTATTTTTTTCAAATCATTCATATCCTCATGGTTCGAAAAGCCACAGATTGAAAATTGGCTATTCTTAGTTCCGGTGTCGGTTTTATTTTTTGGTGTTTATAATGCATTGCGATTCTTTAATATAAGAGAAAAGAACTATAAAGTCATAGCTTTATCTTCGATATATAAGTCCACAGGCTCAGCATCTGTTCAGTTAATATTAGGTGTTTTAAATACAGGTACAATCGGCTTAATATTGGGACAATTTAGTTCTTATGTTTGTGGAAACTACATTCTGATCAGGAAAGTATTGATTGACCATAAATTAAAAGTAGCGTTTAATACTTTAACAATTGTCGCAGCAGCTAAAAGATATGTTAGATTTCCTAAATTTACACTTCCAGGAAGCTTGCTTAATTCTGTTTCCCTCAATATTATTTCATTTCTCATATCGGGGATATATTCGACAACTATTCTAGGTTATTATTCTTTAGCTCAAAGGATGCTATCATTACCAAGTTTGGTGATTGGCAGAAGCATTGGTCAAGTATACTTTCAACAAGCTTCAAATCTGAGGTCAGAAAGTAAATGCATCTTGCCAATTTTCAAAAGCACATTATTCAAATTATGTTTAATATCTATCCCATCTTTCGTTGCCCTATATTTTATTGTAGAACCAGTTTTTGTTCTTATTTTTGGACTTGAATGGCAATTAGCAGGAAAATATGCTAAAGTACTCATTCCTCTCATCGCGATTAGATTTGTAAGTAGCACCTTATCTAATACAATGCATATACTTGAGAAGCAAAATATTACCTTGATTATTCAAATCGTTCTATTACTTAATATCTCAATCATATTTATTTGTGCTAAAGTATTCGGCTGGACATTTTTATTTGCGCTTTATATTTTTACGATTTCATCTAGCATGATGTATTTAACATTCTTATTAACCTATTACAAAGCAATAATTAATGATAAAGAGAAAACTATTAGAGTTAAGTAGAGATATACTACCGCCTATTTTTTTTCGGAACGTATATTCCTTATACAAAAGTTCTAAGAGTAAGAAAGTTAGTAGTAAATTAAATGAAAAAAATAGCTCATGGTACGATAAGGCATTTGTTGGTAATAAAAGATATAATGCACATTATACTGTTTCACACTACTATTTTCTATGGACAGTAATAGGGTTGCATCTTAAGAGACTTATGCCAGGTAAGATATTAGATATCGGTTGTGGACCAGGACAGTTCGCTATGTTTTTGAAAGACTTTGGAATTGAAGATTACACAGGATTAGATTTTAGTCAAGCTAGAGTTGACAAAGCCAAAGAGATAATGCCTGATACCAACTTTATCAAAGATGACGCGTTTAAATCAAACTATGTTAGTGATAAGAGCTTTACAATTTTAACCTGCATGGAATTTTTAGAACACGTTAATGAAGATATTCGATTTATTGAGAGGATAAATCCTAATGTTCACTTTATAGGTACTGTACCTAACTTTCCTTACTTTTCACATGTCAGACATTTTAATAATGAAGATGAAGTAGCTAAAAGGTATTCTCAATATTTTAATAACTTTGATATTATAACTTTAAAGTCTGATAAAGAGGGGCAGGAGTATTACCTATTTTTCGGCGATAAGAACTAATTTTATTACGATCAATAATGGCTACGCCAATATTTATAATAGGCTCCCCTCGTTCTGGAACAACTCTACTAAGGTCAATGCTATCATCTCATTCTGAGATTTGTATACCACACGAATTTCCGCTATTTGAAATCTTACATGACTTTTTTCTTAATTCTATTGGAACTCTTACTGAACTATTAGATATATTATATTCTCATAATGCATTTATTGATTGGAAGATAAATCGTGAAGCCCTCGCAGCACGATTACTGGATTACGAGTTCAAGGTATATTCCGTAATGACATCTATCATGATTGAGTATATTAGGATTAATTATTCTTCTAAAACTATTTGGGGTGATAAAAATATTGGTAATACAGCTTACTTATTTGAAATTAAGAAGGTGTTCCCATCTGCTAAATTTATACATATTGTTCGGGATGTAAGAAATGTAGCCTTGTCGTTAAGAGAAAGAAGATGGTTACGTTATAAGTTTAGAGATCAAGCGCCTCATTATATAAAACATCTAAAAGGTGGAGTATATACATGGAAGTCTGCATTAAAGTATGTGGATGATTTTAAGAAAAGTTATAAATCATCAATCTATGAATTGAAATATGAAGATTTAGTAGAGAGGCCAATTGCTACTCTACAAGATGTTTCTGAATTCATAGGTGTTTCCTACGAAGAAAGTATGCTCAGTTATTCTAAAGAAGCGAAGAATACTATTTCTCAGAGAAAAATTAATGACAATCATGCTAACCTAACAAAGCCTTTACTTACGACAGAAATCGAAAAGTATAAAATAAAATTGAGCAATATTGAACAAGCTATTATTCTAAAATTATCAAATAGAGAACTAAATAGCTACAATTTTAGTATTGATTATTATATGCAACCAAGCTGGTATCACAATCTGTGGTTTAATCTAACCTACCAATTAACACGAATAAAGTATTCTATACTTTATGAGCTATACTCATACTATAAAAGTAAAATAATTTAATAAGTTGTTTTTATCAAATCAAATTCCTACGAATTTTTAAATGAAAATTGAATTCAATTCTAATTTCTCAAGTGAGAAAAAATATATTATTAATTGCGTACTTAACCATTTCTTAGGATTACAGTATGAGGTGATTATTGATGACTCTATTGAAGGGTATAGATTTGTATTAGAAAATGGAGCTTTTATTATAATTGCTGATTCTTTCTTTTCAAGGATTACAAAGATTGGTTACTTAACGAAGGATTTTATACCAGATACAATTTTTTCTATGACAAATCCAATTAATAAAAATGATGAATTAATAGTACTCTATGGGAATGATGAATGTAAAGTTACAAGAAGATTTATAAAAGTAGGTTTAGATATAATGGCATCTACTTTTTTTATGCTCACTCGGTGGGAGGAATATGTTGTAGAAAAAAGAGATTCTCATAACAGGTTTTCAGCATACGATTCGCTAGCATTTAGAAATGACTTCTTAGATAAACCTATAGTAAATGAATACATAGAATTTTTATGGAGTCTACTTAAGCACTTAGGTATCAACCAAGAAAGGCGACTTAGAGAGTTTGCAATTATTCCTACACATGATGTTGATTTGCCAAGGATGTGGTGGAACGGACTAGATTTTGCTAAATCACTTGGAGGAGACCTTTTAAAAAGGAGAAGCTTTAAAAACGCAGTAAGTACTACTAAGGCGTATCTGCAAAAAATGGAAAACGGGAAGGATCCGTTCGATACTTTTGATTACCTAATGGATATATCAGAAAGGAATAACGTTTTGTCTCATTTTTTCTTTATGAGTGGTGGAGTTACAAATAAGGATAACTTTTACATGATTGATCATCCTGTGATATTGAAGTTGTTAGAAAAAATTGATAATAGGGGTCATTTAATTGGATTTCATCCATCTTACAATAGTTATAATAACCAAGATCAATTCAATAAGGAATTAAACCTATTGAGGACTTTATCGCCTCAGCCAATTATAGCAGGACGGCAGCATTTCCTAAGATTTCAATCATCATACACATGGAGAATATGGGATAATTCAGATATGGAATGGGATAGCACCTTATGCTACGCAGATAAAGAAGGCTTTCGGTGCGGTGTTTGTTATCCCTTTCCAGTTTTTGATTTTATTAATAGAAAGCAATTGGGTCTTATTGAAAGGCCCCTAATAGTAATGGATGGTAGCTTAGTCTCATATCAAGCATTAAATCCTGAGGATGCATATAATAACGTCAAAAGATTAGTTGAGACTGTAAAAAAATATAATGGCGAATTTGTATTTCTATGGCATAATTCTGCTTTTAATACACCCACGTGGCAGCCATATCAACATATTTATGAAAAAATATTAAATGAAAATTCTAACAATAGTAGGAGCACGTCCGCAATTTGTTAAAGCGGCAGTTGTAAGTAGAGAAATAAGAAATTTTCCACATATTAAGGAGGTCATAGTGCATACTGGGCAGCACTTTGATAAAAATATGAGTGATATTTTTTTTGAGGAAATGGATATTACTAAGCCAGACTTTAATTTAGAGATTAATAGTCTTTCTCATGGCGCTATGACCGGTAGAATGTTGGAAGGGGTAGAAAAAATTATCCTAAAAGAAAAACCTGACTGGGTTTTAGTCTATGGAGACACAAACTCTACATTAGCAGGAGCCCTTGCGGCTTCTAAATTACATGTAAAAGTTGCTCACGTAGAAGCTGGACTGCGATCTTTCAATATGAAGATGCCAGAAGAGGTCAATAGAATATTGACAGATCGAATAAGTGATATTCTTTTTTGCCCGACAGACATAGCAATGAGTAACCTTATATCCGAGGGTTTTAACAGTCTGAATACCAATATTGTAAAAGTTGGTGATGTTATGCAAGACGCTGCAATTTACTATAGCAATAAAATAAAAACTATGAATCCAGATCTTCCAGAGGATTTTATCTTGGCAACAGTTCATAGAGCAGAGAATACAGATAATGAGAAAAAACTTAGATCTATAGTAGAAGCATTAAATTTAATAAATATTGAGAGAGATGTAGTCTTACCTCTTCATCCTAGAACAAAAATCTATATAAAAAAGTATAACCTAATTCCTCAGTTTAAAATTATTGAACCAGTAGGGTATTTAGAAATGATAACATTAATAAAAAACGCTAGACTTATAATAACAGATAGTGGAGGTTTACAAAAGGAAGCTTTCTTTTTTGAAAAGCCTTGTGTAACGTTAAGAGATGAGACAGAATGGGTTGAATTAATAGAAGCAGGTGTTAATACGTTATGTGATACCAATACGGTTCATACTATAATAAAAGAATTTAAATTTATGGCAGATAAGAAATTGAGATTTAATAAAGATATGTACGGAGGAGGTAATGCTTCAAAAAAAATAATAAAATGTCTAATGGATTTTAAATATTATCCCTCTTGAAAAAGGTACTTATAATTTCATATAGTTATCCTCCATCAAATGCAGCAGCAGCCCAGAGGCCTTATTTTTTAGCAAAATATTTAAAGCAAAATAGTTTTGAACCTTTGGTATTAACTTCAAATTCCACCAATAGTTCATTAGGTAATAGTGAATGGGCAACCCATAATAATATTTTAGTAATCAGAACAAAAAAGAATAAATTAGCTAAACTTGAAGCCAGTAGCAATAATCTTATCTCCATTTCTGGACATGATAAGCTCAGTTTAATTAAAACTATTAAGAGCAAGATAATTAGTTTTATTGCAAGTTCATTACTCCCAAAAGTAATGATACCCGATAAAGCATTTCATTGGAAGAAGGTAGGGTCACGGGTTGGAGAAAAAATTATTTTGAGATATAAACCAGATATAATTTTCTCTACGAGCCCATCTGTCGTCAATCATTTAGTGGCTAAGAAGTTAGCAAGCAAATTTGATATTAAGTGGGTAGCAGATTTTAGAGATTGCTACTATACCGGCTATCTTGAGGAGAGAAAGTGGCTTCGTAGATACATAGATCGAAAAATCGAAAGATCAATCATTAAATCCGCTGACTTCTTGACATTTATTTCTCCCATGATGTTAGAGCTTTACAGAGCAAGATATTATGATTTGAAATCGAACTCCGATTTTATATATAATGGATTTGACGAAGATGAGTTCAATTTAATCAAGGAAATAAAATCATCAAATAAGAAAATAATTATCTTTTATGCAGGTTCATTTTATAAAGGAGTAAGAAATCCTATTCCATTATTTAAAGCAATGGAGTATTTGCTAGATCAAGGTAAGATTTATTTGAAAGATTTTGAAATTCAAATAGCTGGCAATTTTGATGCTAGTTTGTTAAACGAATTAAAGGGTTTCAAAAGTTTGGAAAACCTTAAACTCCTCGGAGTTATACCTAGACAATCTGTATTGAAGAAGTATAAAGAGTCAAACTTATTATGGCTAATTATAGGGGATCATATATCGCATTATGTGGGTTTTCCAGTAAAAGGATATGAGTATATCGGAGCTCAGAGGCCCCTTCTTATATTTTCTCCTAAACCTGCTGAATGTGAAAATATAGTTAATGACCTAGAATGTGGTGTTATTTTAAAAAACCAAGTGGATGATAAATCGACAAAAAATAATGCAATATTAATTTTTAATATTATTGAATCAATCAACAATAAGTCCCAAATACAAGATAGTAAATTCGATGGAAGGTTGAAGAAGTATACACGTAAAGAACAAACTTCCCTATTCTCAAAAATTTTTAATACTATATTGGATGACGAGAAAAGTTAATTTTTTTTTTGTAGGTGCACCAAAAGCAGGTACAACTTCAATTTATGATAGCCTTAGGCATCATCAAGAAATTTATTTACTTAAAGAGAAGGAGTTACATTTTTTTTGTGATGATTTACATGAAGATAGTGATGCTTTTCATGATGTTCAGAACTTTTACTACACCAGGAAGTTAGAGCAATATTATAAATTTAATATGGATATTGATGATCAGAAAATTATTGGAGATTGTTCCACAAGCTATTTTTATTCTAAGAGTGCTGCCAAGAATATTTATAATTATAATCCAGAAGCCAAAATTTTAATTGCTTTAAGAGAACCAGTATCACTTATGTTCTCTTGGTATAGTTTTTTAAACTAATGCATGGTGAATAATAGAAATATAACAACCTATTTTTTTGTGATTGTTTTTATTTTTTTCTCTTTTTATGGAAGAACTATAGGTCACCACAATACGATAAATAGAATTTCTCCTTCGGATTATTTCGGTTTTTTAGCTATAGCATTTTCAGTTATATTACCTGTCAGTATTAAAGTTCCAAAGCCATTTATATATGCATTTTTTTTATTATTTACTTATTCTTTTGGATTAATAGCAACAAATAATCTAACAAGTACTATAATGGAATTGTTAATATTTTTGTATTTAATTTTGATAAGTCTGATGGTTTATAACTCATTCAATTCCAAAAGAGGGCTCTTGACCCTCATTCATTTAATTGCAATAGTAGGGATTGTTTCTTCATCAATTGGTATTTATGATTTCACAGCTAGTTTATATGGTTTACCTAGAATATTCCCAGCTCCAGATTCACGATTAATGATAGTTGTTTCAGGATTTAGAAATGGAGGACAAGCAGGAATTTATTTTTTGACACTCTTATCTATTTTAATACCATCCGTATATACCCAAAAAAAATATCCTAATTTCAAATTAAAGAGAGTTTTAGTTTTAGTCTCTATATGTTTACTAACAATTGCTCTATTTCTGACAGTTAAAGTGGTCGCTTATATTGGTTTTGCCCTTGCTATATTTTTGCTAATATTACTTCGCGGTCGGATCAAACTTTTTATATTTTCTATATGTTTAGTTTTTGTAATATTAATAGCTAGTCCAATTTTAATTAATATCTTTCCATCTTTCTATAATAGGTTAAAATATAAAATTGAGCAACGTATAATCTATAATTTGGATGCTAATGCAAATGATGGAAAAGAAACGGCTGGTTTGAAATTTGTCAGAAAAAACTATGGTGGGGCTTTGACAGTATTTAAAAATAATTTCTTTTACGGTTCTGGAATTGGAGGGTTTCATGGTACTTATAATAAACATGAAGTCCATTCTACCTACTTCAAAATAATTGGAGAAACTGGCATGTTTGGAATAGTTGGTTTTATACCATTTATAATTTGTTTTATTAGGCTTTCAACTGTTTATAAGGTGAAATCTAATGAATACTCAACTTTTATCTATTATTTCGCACCTTTTGCTTTGAGTTTCTTAGTAGTTTGGATATATAATTATCCAATTAGAAAGAGAGAGTTTTGGATCTTGTTCGCACTTTTGTGTATAGTACAAAACTTAAATAGAACGGAGAATAAAAGGAGGATATTAATCATATGAATCTCTATATGTTTGCATCGGAAAATTAATTATGAATATATCACAGAGAGAGATATAGCCATTTACATCCCACTAGATTACTATGGGGTGAATTGTTTATAATATTCCTATCTATCTTGATGGCTTTAGGGTTTTATTTACTTCTCAAGGTCTATAGCAAGAGCAAATAAAAACTAGTTTTAGTAGGAGTTTGATTTCTTCATCATTTGCGAGGATAATTATTTCATTTCTAGAATTCACAGTTGCCTATTTCTCCTTTAGTATCGGCATCAGAAGATCTTATCTCATAATTATGTTGTTTCTTGGAGTTGTGACACATGGAAATCGAAAGGACGTTTCAGCTATTTATGCTAACTTAAGTGTTAAATAGCAGACTGAATCGTGCATGCAGAATAGGATGAGAATAGTTCGGACTTTAAATTTTTTGAAGGGTCTTTTAAAAAGAATTTTGGATTTTCAAACTTATTACAAAATCTATGGATGTATTTATTTGCACAATATTAAAATGTGCAAAGTTTTTCTTAATAATATCTTACCTTTTATTTTCGGATATCTATTTATGCGGTTTTATAATTATTCTGTATTTATAAGAAATCTTGATTTAACAGAATCTAAATTTTTAAGGATGGAGTTTAATAATCATGAATAGAAATTTAAAATACATTTATTTAAATCTTCCATCTGTTTTACAAACGATATTAGTCTCATCTAATGGACTATTTAACTTTTTAAAGAGAAAGGGTGGGGGGTATAAAGATTATTTAAAGTTTTACAATCAATCATATTATTGGGAAGAAGGTAAAATTGAAGAGTATCAAACAAAGCAACTTGTATCACTAATTTCAGAGTTGATAAAGTACACTTCATATCCAGGAATAAAGATAAATGAGGAATTCAATTATAACTTGCATGAGGGGCCATATAGTATATTGTGTAATTTTTGTTTTATCGAGAAGGATGTAATTAGAGAAAAATTTAATTCTGTAGTCAACAATAATCCAAAAAGGAAACCTGTGCTAATTACGCAAACTAGTGGAACAACTGGAACACCACTAATTGTTCAGTATGATAAAGATTCGATATATAGAAGTTTTGCTTTATGGAAGAGATTTCATAATATAATTGGTTTGCCAAAGAGATTTAAGAGTGTTAGATTCTCTGGCAGAATTTTAATTAAGTCAGAAAAAAGTAATCCTCCTTTTTGGTGCTACAATTATTTTGAGAGGCAGTTATTGATGTCATCTTATCATTTAACAACTGAGAATATGAGGTATTATGTACAGAAGCTTAATCAATTTAAGCCGCTTTTAATAGATGGTTACCCTTCGGCAATTTATACTCTAGCTTATTATATAAATCATTCAAATTCGAAACTCGATTTTAAATTAAAAGCTGTTGCAACGACTGCTGAAACATTGCATGATTATCAGAGAAAGGAGATTGAAAAAGCTTTTGACTGCAAAGTGTATAATCAATACGCTTCTTCAGAAGGAGGTCCTTTTATTACAGAATGCACATCCGGCACCTTACATTTAAATCTAGACTCAGGAGTTTTTGAATTTTATAATAAAGAAGGAAATGTTGCCCAACCTGGTGAAATTGCTGAAATGATTGTTACAAGTTTTCGGCAATTGAAAACCCCATTGGTAAGATACAGAACAGGAGATTTCGTCAGAATTCCTAAAGATAGTTCTGGAGTTTGCTCTTGTGGGTCTACGATGCCTCACGTTGTTGAAATTCTTGGAAGGGATGATGATATGTTGTATACTAATGATAAAGGATTTATCGGTAGAATGGATCCAGCATATAAAGGTTTAACAGGTATAGTCAAATCACAAATAATTCAACATGACCTTAATAATGTTGAGATTGTGCAAATTGTAGATAAAAAATATACTGCAATTGTTGAAAAATTATTTTTAAGAAACCTTCGTGATAGATTAGGGAGTGAAGTAAATATAGTAATATCGAATGTTGATAGCATTCCTTTAGGCAATAACGGAAAGTTTAAAACCGTGATTAGGAAATTTGAAATTTGATATTTTGTTATTACAAAAAATGTACTTTTTGATAACGCATTTAGTCCAGTTGCTACATTTAAAAATTCATCTTAGAATTAAAATCGGAACGGGATTGCGATTAAAAGGTTTAGCGATTATTGAAATAAACTCAACTTCTGAACTGATTTTAGGGCAAAATGTTATGATCAATTCAAGCAATAGAAATTATCATATCAACATGCATAGCCCAACTAAGTTAATGGCAGATGGAGTAAATTCTAAAATTGAGATTGGAACTAATACAAGAATTCATGGGACCTGCATTCATGCAAAGGGTTCAATTACAATAGGACAAAATTGTTTGATTGCAGCAAATTGCCAAATTATTGATAGCAATGGACATTTACTTTCAATGAAAGATCCCTCTAATCGAATAAATACTATAGATGAATTTAAGGAAATCACCATTGGCAATAATGTATGGATAGGAGCGAATTCGATAATACTGCCAGGTGTATCTATCGGAGATGGAAGTGTTATCGCGGCTGGAAGTATAGTAACTAAAAATATTCCTGCGAATTGTATTGCTGGTGGTAATCCGGCAAAACTTATTCAAGGAAATATATAAATTTAAGTATTTTGAAAAAGATAGCTGTAATAGAGAATCATGCATTAGCTAGTGCTACTATCAGAAATGATTTAATGAAGGCTATAAGGAATTCAGGCTATGAACTTTATATACTTACTGGAGATAGCGGTACTTTTCTCAAACTCAAAAAGGAAGGATTCAATATGATAAATGTTGGGTCGAGTATCCAAAATCCTTTTGCTGTTTTTTCATATTTGAAATCATTAAAACGTACATTAAAAAAAATTAAACCAGACGTATGTCTAACCTTTACTATTAGGCCAGGGATATATGGCAATTTAGTTACAAAGAAGTTGCAAATTCCAACAATTTCTAATATTACAGGAATTGGCCCTTTATTTGAGAATAATGGTTTAACGTATAGAATTGCCAGATTTTTATACCCTATTGCATTGAAGGAAACGTCGAAGGTCTTTTTCCAGAATTTCGATGATCTCAATATTTTTGTTGCAAAGGGTTTTGTTAAGAAAGCGAATACTATTAGAATTCCAGGATCTGGCATCAATTATAATTTATTTGTTCCAAGAAAATTTACTGGATTGGAAGATTCCTTCAGCTTTATGTTCATCAGTAGATTAGTAAAGGACAAAGGTCTACTAGACTATGTAGAAGCAGCAAGAATAGTAAAACAACTCTTTCCAGACGCCATTTTTTTTATTGTAGGTCCATACTGGGATCAAAATGTAAAATCTAATACAATTTCTGAGCTAGATGTAAAACAGTGGGAAGATGAAGGGATTATTACATATCTGGGAGAAGCCAATGATGTAAGAGACTATATAGAAAAAGCTCATTGCGTTGTGTTGCCATCATATAGAGAAGGTACGTCCAATGTTCTATTAGAATCAGCAAGTATGGCAAAACCATTGATTGCTACAAATGTTACTGGATGCAAAGAGATAATCAAAGATGAAATAACAGGTTACTTGTGTGAAGTGAAAAATCCTAAAGATCTAGCTGATAAAATGTTAAGGATGATAAATTTATCAAATAAGGATCGACTGAAAATGGGAGAGTTGGGTAGGGATAAAGTTATTAAAGAGTATGATAAAAAAATAGTAGTTAATGCATATTTGGAAGCTATAGAGGATTTGACTGCATGAATACTTTATCAATAGATTGGGAAGATTTTGGGCAACTACTTTGCAGAGATAAGTTTAATACTATTACACTACCAAAAGATGCAATTGATCGTCAAACACATATTATTCTAGATTTATTAGATAAAACAAATAGAAAAGCTACTTTTTTTATCCTTGGGATGCTTGCTGACTTTAAGCCAAAGTTAGTTAAAGAAATACATCAAAGGGGCCATGAGGTAGGTATACATGGCTCAGGTCATATTGCTATGGATACTTTAACGAAGACTGATGCTGTCGATGATTTATATAGAAGTGTACATACGGTTGAATCTTTGATCGGTACTAAAGTATATGGGTACAGAGCTCCTTATTTTTCGGTAAGAAAAGAGAATTTGTATGTTTTAGAAATTCTTGCAGAATTAGGGCTGATATATGATAGTAGCATATTTCCGATGAAAATGCCAAGGTATGGCATAGAGGGATTTGATGACGAAAATAAGCTGTATCAACTTAACAATGGCATGGAGATAGTTGAATTACCAATAACAATATTTAAGTATAAAGGAAAAAGAATTCCTATCGCTGGAGGAGGATATATGAGGTTGATGCCATCATTTTTAATTAAAATGATATATAAACAAATGAATTCTGACGGGATAGAACCCATGATTTATATGCATCCATATGAATTTGATAGTCAACCTATCGATTGCACATCAAATTATGCGATTGATGCTAATTACTCAAAACTTAAAAGTGAATTTTTAAATTTGAAATGGAATATATTTAGGAAATCTATTCTGAAAAAGTTAGAATATTTATTAATTAATTTTGAATTTACAACTTGTAAACAAAAAGCAGAACATGTCAAAAACAGAACATACCGTCCAACAATATTGGGATGAGAGAAGTGACCTTTTTGGGGACTATTATCTAAAGCCCTCATTGTTTGATAAAATTTTTAGGAAAGCCGTTTATACAAGAGAAGCTGTTGCAGTAAAAACTTGTAAAGAATTAGAAACTCCAACGGTATTGGACATAGGATCCGGACCTGGTGTCAATAGTATTTCAATATTAAAGAACTCTTCTGCTAAGCATGTATTTGGAATTGATTTTGCACCAAATATGATTGAGTATGCCGAGGAGTTGGCTAAAAAAGAAGGTCATCAAGATTCTACAACTTTTGTTGAAGGAGATTTCATGAATTATGACTTCGATACAAAAATTTTTGATGTATCCATAGCATTAGGGGTTCTTGATTATATTGGACCTGCTCAAAGCTTCTTAACCAAAATGGTTGGAGTTACCAATAAAGCTTGCGTTATATCATGGCCAGAAAATGGATTAAGAATGGGGCTCCGCCGATATAGATATACTTGTCCCTTGTATCATTATAATCTGGATCAAATTTTAAATTTACATAAGGTAGCTGGGATAGATTCTTCAATGGTCGAAGTAGTCAGAGTGCCTGGTGGTTGGGTAACGATAGGTTTTAAGCAATAAGTGATTTTTTCTAAAGATATTATTGGAGTATTTATTGCTGTATTCCCGTTCATGTTGATTTTTTTTCCTTTGCTTGGAATAATTCCAATTCATGAACATATAATTATTCAATTAGTAATAATCATTTGTTTGATTTACGCAAAGAAAGTTATAAAGTTAAATGGCTATGACATTTCTATTTTATTCTTTCTTTTTATTAATTACCTTTCTATAAGTTGGGCTACCAATAATACGCTTGCAATACAAAGTGTAACTTTTCTAACCTCATCAATATTAGTATATTTCCATGCGAAATTTCACTTGACTCCAAAAATATTTAATAGTTTAATCTTCAAAAGAATACTTACTGTGTTTTGCTTGTATTTTTTTTTGATTGGAGTTTTTGGCTTGAATACAGACCTAGGAGTTTACCGTTGTAGTAAGTTGTTTTCAAAAAATTGCAATTATACCACTTCCTTTGGATTATGTATTTTTCCACTAATACTATTTGCTTCATTCGAGAAATACTATAAAGTAACTCTAAATATTTTATTGTTAAGTTCCATTTTCATAATGAGCTATCTAGCTTCTGTAAGAGGTACTCTAATTGTTTTTATCTTAGTCTTAGGTTTGGTAACCGCCTTATTCAGCAATAAGAATAGGTCCTATTATAAAAAAAACATAATAGTATTTTCTTTTATTTTTTTGGGTTTTTTTATTGCGCTGTATTATAATTTTGATTTACCAATAATTAGAGAATTTGGTAAATCTATGGAAGTATCCAGATTTAATAATCAAATATTAAGTTGGTTTATTTTTTCTGATCATCCAATATTAGGAGTAGGCGCAGGTAACTGGATAACTAATGTCTACGAATACGATTTAAGTGCTTTTCGGAATAATCTTTATTATAATGTCTTATTAATCCAACAAAACCATAATTATTTCACCTCAATAGTTTGTGAGAATGGTATAATGGCAATGTTTTTATTTGTCCCAGTTATTATAGTTTTGGCTAGATCATTAAGGAGTTATCTAAAACTATCTAGCTTATCAAAAGCTGCATTACTTATCCTAATTTCATATATCATATTTGCGTTAATTTATAGGACTGCAAATTCACAATATACTTTATTTAGTAGAGTACAAGCCTTGGGTTTTGTTTCACTGGCAATTTTAACTAGGGACTTAGCTAAGTGGGAAATCAAAAGGATATATTTTATCTATTGTATTTCGTTATTTGGTTTAGTAAGTATTGGTTTTCAGTCCTATTATTTTTTCTCAAATAAAAGGATTGGCTCAATATTAAATTCCGAAATAGAAGTAGGAGAAAAATTAGAATTAATAGGAAATTTAAAATCCAAATTTTACAATACTTACAAAAGTAAAATTCCATTAGACAAAATAACCGCAGATTTAAAACTAATGATTGGCTTAAATCCAGTAGAAGATTATAAAAATGCACTTACATTCTATCCGAAAAGACCAGATATTATTGAACCATATATTATTTATTTGTTAGATAATTTTGCTTTCGAAGAAGCAATAATTGAATCAAATAAACTTTTGGGAATCAGATCAGACTATAATGAAGCATTAGCTTTTGTAGCGGAAGCTAAATATGATCAAGGAAATATTGATTTGGAATTATTTAATACTATAAAGAAAATGGATGCTTATCATTATAGTCTACCCTATAAATCTCTAATTGATTTTCTAAAATTTGAATATAAGAATTACACATTTTTAAAGAATAAAGTTTGTGATGCAAATTGTAGGCAAGAATTTCGTGTTATATTAAAAGAATTTAACGATGAAAAGAAGATTTTGTGGGACTCAATTAAGAGCTTAAAAGGTAAGAGGAAGAGAGACTCGCAGAGTAATAGGGAAAAAAGAACAGAATTTAAAAAGTTTAATATCTTATTTGAAGATAAAATATCAAATTCATTGACAGTTGAAGAATTTGATTTATACAAATCCATAGATTTTTAAATTTAAGTAAATAGGTGTTGAAATATTGTGTTGAATTTATGATTGTTATATTGATCCTAATATCAATTCTACCTATTTTATTAATATTAGTTATTGTTTTATATGTTATCTCGAGTGGCAATCCTATTTTTATTCAAAGACGCATTGGTTATAAAAACCAAGAATTTAGCTTATATAAGTTCAAAACAATGAATGATAAAGTGGATGAATTAGGTAATAAACTTTCAGATGAATTAAGGATTACAAAATTTGGTTCTTTTTTAAGAAAATGTTCTATTGATGAATTACCCCAGTTATTAAATATTTTAAAAGGTGATATGTCTTTTATAGGGCCGAGACCATTGTTGCCTGAGTATCTTTCGCTGTACTCTCAAATACAGAGGAAAAGACACAATGTGAAACCAGGTATAACAGGTTGGGCACAAGTTAATGGTCGAAATACTATTTCTTGGAAAAAAAAATTTGAGTTAGATGTATGGTATATTGAAAATCAGAGCTTAATATTGGATTTAAAGATTTTGTGGTTTACTTTGATAAAAGTTTTTAAAAGAGAAGGAGTTTCATCTCAGTCTTCAGTAACTATGGAAAAATTTAGAGGCAAGTAATGATAATCTATGGAGCTAGTGGTCATGGGAAAGTTATCCACTCTATATTGAGTAGTACAATTGCTTTTTTTGATGACAATTCCTTTTTAGAGAGTTTTAATGGCCTGCCAGTTTATAGATACAATTCTAATTTTAAGATAGACGAATTAGTAATAATTGCAATAGGAGATAATAAAATAAGAAAACGAATTGCATCTAAGCTTATTCATAAAATAGCAAAAGTAGAAGCGCAATCTTCTTGTATTGATCCCAGTGTTAATGTCGGGTCAGGTTGTCATGTGTTGCAGATGACACTTCTACAAGTAGGTGTTTCAATAGGAAGTCATACAATTATCAATTCTGCATCCAGCGTAGATCATGATTGTAAAATTGGTGATTTTGTCCATATTGCTCCACACTCAACTTTATGTGGTAATGTAACTATTGGTGAGGGTACCTTAATAGGGGCTGGGTCTGTTATTCTTCCTGGTTTAACTATAGGCTCTTGGTGCACAATAGGTGCAGGTTCAGTTGTTACAAAAGATATTCCAGATAATTCTATTGCATATGGTAATCCATGTAGAATTTTGAAAAATGAAAGATAAAATATACCTCTCCTCCCCACACATGGGAGGTAAAGAACAAGACTTTATCAATGAAGCTTTCGATACTAATTGGATAGCACCCTTAGGCCCCAATGTTAATGGTTTTGAAAGCGATATTCAGGAATATAATAATGTAGACCAGTGTGCGGTCCTTACAACTGGCACAGCTGCCATACACTTGGCATTAGTTTTAAAGGGAGTTGGTAGTGGTGATCAGGTGCTATGTTCTACTTTTACCTTTTCAGCAACAGTCAATGCTATCAGTTATCAAAAAGCTATTCCTGTTTTTATTGATTCAGAAAAAGAGACTTGGAATATGTGTCCAGTTGCATTACGGAAGGCTATCGAAGATAGGATTTTACAGGGTAGTAAGCCTAAGGCATGTTTGGTAGTTCATTTATATGGAATGCCATCCAAAATGGATGAACTCCTTTCTATTTGCAAAGAATTTGATATTCCTATAATAGAAGATTCTGCCGAGGCATTAGGTGCCACTTACAAAGGAAAAAAAATGGGAACTTTTGGACAATTAGGAATATACTCTTTTAATGGCAATAAAATTATCACAACATCAGGTGGTGGCGCATTGGTTTCCAATAATGAGGATTATATCAAAGAAGCTAGATTTTTAGCTACACAAGCACGTGATCCAGCTCCGCACTATCAACATTCTAAGGTTGGTTATAATTATAGGATGAGTAATATTGTGGCAGGAATAGGCAGAGGGCAAATGATAGTCCTTGATAAATGGATTGAAAAACGAAGGACTATTAACACTTGGTACAAAGAAATATTAAAGTCATATCCATTTATTAGTTTTCTTGCTGAACCCAATAATGATTATTTTTCTAACCACTGGTTGACATGTATCCTTGTAGAAAATAATCCAAAAGACATCACAAGAGAAACCATAAGGCTAGGTCTTCTATCTGAAAATATAGAAGCTAGACCACTTTGGAAGCCTATGCATCAACAACCAATTTTTAAGGATCACCCTTCATATTTAAATGGTGTAAGCGATTATTTATTTGAAAAGGGCTTATGTCTTCCAAGTGGTTCAAATATGACGAGGGATCAGAAACTAAGAATCTCTGAGTGTCTTAATAAAATCTTGGGCTAATATGCTATTTTTTAGTTGAGAGGTTTCATCTGGTTGGGTGCATATTTTAATTGAACAAGGCATTATTCTTTCTACTATATAAAGTTTTGTGCAAATAGTCATATTGCAAAATATATTTATATTTCTGTTGGATCTACGCTAGTTTGAGGGATTACCCTGAAAAATGGTTAAAAAACTTAGCTTGAAAAACCTCATCATTTAAACAAGGTTAAATAGCATCATCTAATTATAAATAGAGACTAATCCCAAATACGAAAACTCCATTATCTTTGGGATACTAAAAAATTGTAGTGTTTAAAGATTATACCTCAAATGCTTATCTGACAAGGTTGCTAATTTTGTTCATTGATATTGTATTAGCTCTATCGTCTCTATTTCTTGCCGCTTTTTTGAGGTATAATTTAGATATCAAAAGTTTAAACTCTCTAACCTTATTGATTGTAGGGTTAGTTTTATTAATTAGAATAATTAGTTTCCGTTGGTTTAAGTCTTATGCCGTTATAGTGCGATATGCTGGCGTATCTGACTTAGTACAGGTGTTTAACACTGTTGCTGGAGGAAGTATTCTATTGATTGGCCTCGCCGTCCTCATACGCCCGTATGGAGTAAATATTCCTATTTCCATATTACTTATTGATTTCTTTTTATTATTAGTTTTTATGCTGGTTTTTAGGATGAGTATGCCTGCTATGTACCAATTACTTTTTACAAAAAATCGTCAAAAGGAAAATGTAATATTAATTGGGGCAGGCCAATTAGGAGCGATGACGAGGAATGTAATTAGACAGGATGTAAATTCTAAATTTAGAATTGTAGCATTCTTAGATGACAATCCAGATATAGAATCAAAATCTATGGATGGGATACCAATCTACAAGCCAAAGGATTTAGAGTCAATAGTTAATTCTGAAAATATATCAAAGGCCATTTTTGCCATACAAAATATTGATTTAGAAAGAAAGGGAGAATTGATTGATTTGTGTCTTGAAAATAATCTGAAAATATTACAAGTTCCTTTCAAAGCAAGTTGGTTGGATGATGAGTTTCAAGTAAACGAAATAAGAGAATTTAGGATCGAGGATTTATTAGATAGACCGTCTATATCATTAGAAAATAAACTGGTGGTTGAAGAGTTAGCTAATAAAAAAATATTGGTAACGGGTGCTGCAGGCTCAATAGGTAGCGAGTTGGTAAGATCTTTAATAAAGTATAATCCTGCAGAGATTATTCTTTTAGATCAAGCTGAATCTCCTTTAGTAAACCTTGAATTAGCATGCAAAGAAGAATTGCATTTTGAAAATTTAACCGCGGTAATTGCAGATGTTTCAGATGTCTTTAGAATATCTCATTTATTCGAGACTTTAAAACCACAAATAGTTTTTCATGCAGCTGCTTACAAGCATGTGCCAATAATGGAATCTTACCCTAGAGAAGCTGTAAATGTAAATGTAAATGGTACTCGGATAGTCGCCAATTGCTCCCACGAATATAAGGTAGAAAAATTTGTGATGGTTAGTACAGACAAAGCTGTTAACCCAACAAATGTAATGGGAGCATCAAAGAGAATAGCTGAACTTTATATCCAAACATTGGATAAACTTAGTCAAACAAAATTTATTACCACAAGATTTGGAAATGTGTTAGGTTCTAACGGTTCTGTAGTTCCAAGATTTGAAAAGCAGATAAGTTCAGGTGGTCCAATAACAGTTACTCATAAGGATATCACAAGATATTTTATGACCATACCAGAAGCTGCGCAATTAATCATTGAGGCAGGCACTATGGGAAAAGGGGGAGAGATATTTTTGTTTGATATGGGAGAACCAGTTAAAATATATGACCTAGCCATTAAAATGATCAAGTTAAGTGGTTTAAAACCAGGCGAAGATATTGATATCAAAATAACCGGTCTTAGACCTGGAGAAAAGCTATATGAAGAGTTACTAGCAACAAAGGAGAACTCAACGGCTACTTATCATCCTAAAATAATGAGAGCCTTAGTCAGAGATTTTGACTTTGAATTAATAGATAAAAAAATACAAGGACTCATAGCAGCAATTGATTCAGAATCTGATTTAGAACTAGTGAATAAGATGAAAAAATTGGTACCTGAGTTTATAAGCCAAAACTCAAAATATACTTTACATGATGATGGTATATACGCAAAAGTCAATAAAGCGTTCACTTGATTCTTCGTAAACGTAAATCAGTGAGACTTTGATTTTGATCTCAAAATCATTAGCTGAACTGATACAGACCTGTCTCGATTTCAGGGAGAGAGGTACGATGGATCTTTTGGGTTATATTCCTCGCATGTTGATGCGAGATTAATAAAGTAAAACTACCGTTATGATATCTCGTCAGCTTGCTGCAAGTAAATTCATTATGGAAATTATTTATCCATGATACCAGGAGTATAGTATAGGATGAAAATTATTGGTGGCATGAAGTTAAATACTTAAAATACCAGAGTATATTGTAGAGTTCTAAGACTTATTAAACCTTCCAAAATAGAAGAGGCAGATTCATGAAACAGTATCTTGATTATAAAAATAATACCTAAAGATCATGGTGAAGAAAGGAGTAGGGGACATGCTTTATAGGTTTGGCTTGATCATGGTCATATTCTTAGCACATTTTCATTTACCAGTTGCTAACGCCAAGTTTGTTTTACTTTCTATTACCATAGTTATAATATCGTTGGTATCCCTACGATCCAAATCGCTGTTAAAAGTCGAATTTAACGTCTCTCAGCTGTTTTTTTCATTATTTATAGTTTGGTCAGCCTTATCGGTATTTTGGTCTTTAGATTCAGGTCTAGCATTGTATCATTTGATGGGATGGATAGTAATTTTATTATTTGCATTTAGCATTCCTCATCTTATTTATACTGAAGTTATTAGCCACTCGTGGCTTTCACTTTGCTTGATTTCAGTTTTTACTTTTAGTTTTATCCAGAATATAGCAGGCGTTCAATTGGGGTATAATTTTTCTGTTACATGGAATCAATTTTTATTTAACAACTCAAATTATACCTCAAGCCATTTAGTATCACTTTTACCATTTGTGCTTTTTTTTCCATTCAAGAATGTATTGTTAAGATTTATGAAATTTGTGACAGTAGTTCTACTAATAAATTTCCTATTTGTTATGGAAGCTAGAGGAGCGTTTGTAGCAGCCACAGCTGTTGTGCTTATGTACTATTTACTAAGACCTAGTACGAAGTTTAAGAAGCAATTTATTTGGAGCGCAGGCGCTGTATTCTTAATTGCAATAATATATTTGGGTTGGAGTGATCAAAGTTTTTCTATCCCAATTGTGGAATCTTATTTGGAAGACAAAGAATCACGATTTTACCAAGTTGCAAGTTCTGCGAAATTAACATTATCCAATTTGATATTTGGGATGGGCTTTGGTAATTGGATGATAGAGGCATATTCATTTAACCTAGACCAAGTAAATCCCTTCAATAACGTCTTAAATCAAGTAAGATTTAGATTTCACAATTTGTATTTTAGTCTAGCAGCTGAGTTAGGCATATTGGGAGTTTCTTTTTTTATAACCCCTTTTATTTTAATTATCCAGAAAGCTGTAAGAAACTTTTCTAACCTAAGCTCATTTCATTATGCTTGCCTAGGTAGTATATTGACCTATTTGATTTGTTCTATATTTTATGGTATAGTTAATATTCATGAATATCATTTTAGTTCGATTCAGTTAATAGGATTTATATCTCTCGCAATTCTTTCTGATAAATTATATAAAAAGCCAATTAATCTCAGTCGAAAATTTGGATTCGGTTTGATAGTTATAGGAATAATTACATCCTGTTATTTTCTCTGGAGTAGATCCAATTTTGTTCATTTTAAAAAGGGTCAAGAACTTATAGCAAATAATTTGCATGAGCGTGCCATAGAAACTTTTGAAAGTAGATACAATCCTTTTTTTAATAGTAGTTTTAATTCTTACTACACATATCCACAGTTGATCGCAAATAGCCATGACAAGCTTGGTGATAAAGCTAAAGCGATCGCATGGTATAAAGAGGCAATTGCATTAAGACCTTATGATCTAGAGACACACCTAGACTATTGTAACTTACTGTTAGATTCCAATAATGATGCAGCATTAGTCATAGAGTTGTTAACCAAGTTCCTAGATATTCATCCTTCCTATTGTAGACTCAATATATTGCTTACTAAAGCTTATTTGCAGAATAATGAAATAGTAAAGGCTAAAGACTATTTCAATTTGGTTGATGTAAAGTGTAGCAGTAAGTTCCAGTCAGAGATTGAAGAGCTAAATAATTTAACTGCCAATTAAATGAATAGAAAGTGCATTGTTGTACTAGGTATGCATAGGAGCGGTACATCTGCAATTACAGGATTTCTTTGCAATACAGGAATTTCTATAGGCAAATCCATAATGCCGCCGAAACCAGATAATCCTGCAGGTTTTTTTGAGAATTTAAAGATTCAGGAATTGAATGATGATATATTGAGTTCTCTCGGTTCTAACTGGGATGACATATATCCTCTGTCTGATGATTGGCTCGATAGCACACATCTTAATTCATATTATCAGCAAGCAAATAAGTTAATCACTGAGGAGTTTGAAAACGATGCTCTATTTATTATAAAAGATCCTCGCTTAAGTTTGTTACTACCTTTTTGGAGTAAAGTATTAGAAAGACTTAATATATCAATAGTAGTAACCTTTGTCCTAAGAAATCCATTCGAAATAGCTTCGTCATTGGAATATAGAAATAAATTCGAGCTAAATAAATCACTTCATCTAATTGCTAAATATTGGAAACACGGCGAGTCTTGCAGCAGAGCGAATAAAAGAGTATTTATTGATTTTGAGGGATTTGTCGATCAACCAGAAACCACTAAAGAGATTCTAAAATCTAATTTTAATTTGCCTTTTAAAGAATCTAAAAGAGCTGAATTTAAGATTAATAAATCACTAAAGCATTTTAATTTTGAAGATGATATTGAAAAGAGCAAATCTGATAAAGAACTCTCTAGTCTTCTAATTGAGATTTATCAAAATTTAAAACAATTAGGAAATGCTGATACTCAAAACTTTGAAGAAAATAGCACGTTGGATAAATTGTTTCAAAACCATCTAAAAATATTACCTTCTAAAGTTGGGTTTCACAGTAAGTTTAGCCTGTTAATAAAAAAATTGGGCTTGTCAAAATGAGTTCTGAATTATTTGGACTTAAACTGATTTAAGGTAAACGATTCGTAAATTTAAATAGGATATATTAGAACATATAAATACATGAAATGGCCTTGAAGCGTTTATTGTTTCGTGCAATTGAAAAATACTATCACTATATCGATAAGAGTGACGTAAGAAGAACTAAGAACTTACACTTAATCCCAGAATTTATAAATAGAAAAGGTGGGAAATTGGCTTATGTCGAATGGGCCCATGTCATTGGCATATTTCAAACACTTATATATCAAGTGCTTGAGGAAGAATCAAAGCCAGTAATATTAGATATAGGTTGCGGAACTGGACTGTTAGGTATTGCGTGTAATTCATTTTTAGAGCAAGGAGGTTCTTATACGGGTTTAGATATTGATAAAGCTTCGATAGAATATTGTTTATCAAATTATAATTCTTCAAATTATGATTTTGTGCACTTCAATAAATCTAATGGTGCATATGCAAAAGATCAATCACCAGAACTTAGGAGTTGGCCAATCGATTCAATAAACAATGATTTAGTATTAGCTTTATCTGTTTGGACTCATTTGTTAGAAAAGGATGCTATTTTTTATTTCCAAGAATTAGGAAGAGTTTTAAAACCTAATGGGAAAGCAATAATTACTTTTTTTTATTTGGATGATATTTATGAAAAATCTTTAACAAAAAGAAATGACGAAGTTGGACGATTTCATAATTCAAACCAAATGAAGTGGATATTCAAAGATGGCATCAATGAGTCGATTGATTGGAAGAGTCCCAATTGGGCGATTCCATATGAAAGAGCGATTGGAATTACTCCTAATGGTTTGAGTAGGATGTTAGAAAATACACAGATGAAACTAATAGCGTATTACCCAGGGAACTGGAAAGAAATACCTGGGGTATACTTTCAGGATATTTTAGTTTTTGAAAAGCAGTATTGATCTTGTATTTAGTTTTCTATTTCATTCGCACCGAAATTGAAATCGTTTACCGCTTTAGCTAGCTGCTTTGTGTAAACAGATGCGCCATCATGGTTTAGATGAAGACCTAGGTCCCACCAATAATGTTTTTCGAAGTATTCTGGAAAATCCACTCCATCACCTAGGTAAATTTTCTTTCTTAAAGAAGACTTATAGTACTGAAACTGATTAGGCTCAAATATGATAAATAATTGTATGTCTTTTCCTTCAAGATATTCCTGTAATTCTAGATAGAAATTCTCAGTGTTCTGATTTAAAGTAACTGATGTATTATTGTACTTTCGATTATTCCCTAATTCGAATTTCTTGTGCCATTCATCAAATTTATTAAGCTTGGCTTTATTGAAATTTCGTCTTGTTAGTGGACTGTAACCATTATTTTCGCAAGTAATAGTTTCCTTCGAACTCACTTTTTTAAATATTTTATTTAGTCGATTTTTTTTTAAGAAATTTGTTTTACTTAGTAATCCAAAGCCTTCTTCTTTGAATGAGTGAAGTTTATATACAAGTATATCTCTGCCATGCCCAAGAAGAAAGAACCGTCTGATAGAAAATTCTATATGCCAAAGAAGCTGATTAAAATCATTTTTATATTTTTTAATTGCTGATGAAAGTAGATTGAGATCCCAAAAATAGGATCTTTGGACAGTAGTTGCTCCTGGGTGATTACCACCAAAATATGTATAATACTCAACAAATACTCTATCAATATTTCTATGCTCTACTAAATATTTCAAAGCTGCAAAATTCTCATAATAGGAACCTGCGCCAATTCCTAGATTGAAGCTTCTACTATTTGAATTTGTTAGACTATCAAAAATTATTGGCTGTACATGGTGATTGATTCTGCTTGATCCAAGAAATACTGTGCTAAAATCTGTAGAAAGTTTGCTGTAGCAAGATATTTTAGATCTTAAGTAATGATTCCCCCAAAATTTATTCAAAGTAGAGCTTGTAAGTAATAAAACAAACGCGCAAATAAATAACGACAGAAATAATTTATAACATAGTTTTTTCATAACTAGAATTGGAAGTAAATAAACTCTGCGTGTTCATAAAATTTACCAAAAAGAACAAGGAATAAAATCATAATACATATTAAGATGAATCTGGTTTTGGAATGTAACTTATTCATCCATGCTAGTAGATTCTGTTTGTATTCTATTCTATGAAGTATTGTTGCTATGAATAGAAGAATAAATATCATTGCGAAGTTCACTACATTTATTTTATCTAATGATAAGGATGTAATCGATTTTGTAAACAGCACTTTATTGAGCACTGAATAAGCATGGTCCCAGTTAGAAACTCTAAAGAATATCCAAGCAAAAAACACGATTGTTAGTGTATATAGTCTAGAAATATAAATAGGCAATCTTTGTAGTAACTTGTCTAAACCAAGTCTTTCTAAGATGATGAAAAAGCCATGGACTAATCCCCAGATAAGAAATGTCCAATTAGCACCATGCCACAGACCTGTAACAATAAAGACAATTAGCAGATTAAGATAAATCCTGCTAACCTTTACTCTATTTCCACCTAGAGGTATATATAAGTAGTCTTTAAACCAGAGTGATAAGGATATGTGCCATCTTTTCCAAAATTCTCTTACAGAAGAGGATAAATATGGCCCTCTAAAGTTCTCCATTAAGTCGATCCCAAAAAGTTTAGCAGATCCTCTAGCTATATCTGTGTAGCCTGAGAAATCAAAGTAAATCTGAAAACCAAAAAGTAGGGTTGCAAATAGAATCTGTGTTGTTGAATAAGTATTAGGAGCTTCAAATACAATGTTTACATATTCAGCGAAGCTATTCGCAAAAACTATTTTTTTAATTAGCCCAATTAATATAAGTTTAAGGCCATTAGAAATTTTCGTAGCGTTTAGTATGAAAGGTATTTGAAACTGGGGCAAAAGATTACTTGCTCTTTCTATTGGTCCTGCAACTAGTTGAGGAAAAAAGGAAACATAGAGAGCAAAATTAACTAAGTTTCTTTCTGGTTTAACTTTGCCTCTGTAAACATCTATGCTGTATCCTATTGTCTGAAAAGTATAGAAAGATATACCGACTGGGAGTATGTAGTCATGAATATAATTACTTGCTTCTTGTACATTAAATAAGGCAAGTGTATTGCCAAAAACGAAGTTTGCATACTTGAAAAAGAAAAGAATACCAAGATTTGCTATTAAGCTAATTAACAGATAATTCCTCTTCGTTTCCTTTCTACTGTTTTTATGTATTTTGATGCCTACAATGAAATCAACTCCCGTAGATATAAATATTAAAATTAGATAAAATGGATTCCAACACCCATAAAAAAAGTAACTTGACAATAAGAGGAAAGCATTTCTTTTAGAACTCTTGCAAGCAACGAGGAACAGTAAAAATACTATTGGAAGAAAAACTACATATTGCAAAGAATCAAAGTACATTTAGTTCTTCTTTTATCAGCTGGGTTTTGTATTGTTTAAGTAGTAATCAAGAGCCTCTTGAGATTCATCATAAATTTTGGCTTCACCATTTTCAAGAATTAAGATTCTATCACTTCTTTCATCAATTAGGGAAAGAGAATGGGTAACATGTATTATAGTCTTGCCTGCAAGAATATTATTTTCAAATGCTTTCTGTGATTTTGCTTTAAATGCTTCATCGCCTACATCACCAAAAAATTCATCTATTAGAAAGACATCGGCTTCTGCCTGCATGGCAACAGCAAAAGATAATTTTGATGCCATACCACTAGAATAGAATTTCACCGGAGTATCAACAAATTTTTCAATTTCTGCAAAATCAATGATTTCATCAAATTTTTTACCGATTTGCTTAAAGCTTAAACCTAATATAGTTCCGTTAAGATAAATATTGTCTCTTGCCGTTAGATTCGGATCAAATCCCATACCTAATGCCAATCTTATTATTTTTCCTTCCGTTTTGATACTAGAACCATCATCTGGATTCATAGCGCCAATTATAAGCTTTAATAGTGTCGATTTGCCACTTCCATTGTGTCCAATAATACCTAAAAATTCTCCCTTTTTAACAGTCAAGTTTATATTGGAAAGTGCTTTGAGCGTTGGTCTATGTCTTCTCGAAATTAAAGCTTCAAGTTTGTCCTTAATTGATACCCCTTTCTTGTCAAGATGAAACGTCTTGCTTAAATTCCTTATTTCTATGCAGTTTTCACTTATCATTAAATATTTTCAACAACAGATTTGGCATATTTTTTAAAAAGAAAAACGGCTATGATATATATACCAATAGAAAATACTAGATTCTCTACTAATAGAGAATAATAAATCTCATGTCCTACAAGTAAGCATGCACGCACATTAAGTAGTAGCCCTACAAAAGGATTAACATGAACAAACCAGGGATAGTTATCAAAATAGAATGTTCCAGGAAAGATAATACCAGAAACCCAAAAACCTATCATGATGAGTAATGGCCAAATATGAATAATATCAAAAAATATAGGCCTAATTAAACTTAGTATAATAGAAAATCCAGCTGTCAGGAAATACCAAGTTAAAAGAACTATGGGAAAACAATACCAATAGTTACCAATAGAGCCATCGGTAATAAGAAGCATAATAAAGTAAGCTCCAAGATTGAAAACTAAACCCATTAATACAGATAGCATATGACTGGTATAGAGATCGATCCAGTTGAACTGAATATTTTCAGTTAGATATCTTTTGGTAGTTAAGATTTTTGACCCAGTTGTTGTTCCTTGCGCAAATGCTAACCAAATTAAAGTTGCACTAAAAAGATACAGGGCGAAGTTTGGTTGACCTCTTTGAAATATTCTAGTAAATACAAAGTAATATATTGTGATTTGGGTTAATGGATTTATTAACGCCCACAACAAACCGAATTTATCATTGTAGTACCTTTTTTTGAAATCTACCTGAGCAAGTTTCCAAATTCTCTCAAGTCTATTGTTTTCAGGTAAGTGTTCAAATAACTGGCTGATCAAACGGATATTATTTATGAAATATAATTCAAGCGAAAATACTACTTAGGTTCGTAATAGTTCTATTCTTTAGTAAGTCGATACATACTTTATTATGAATTTGTTTTCTATGTATACCATAATCTTGATTCCCACCAAAATTCATATAAAGTGTATGGCTATAAAAGATCAGCCATTCTTTTATCCAATTGAGTAAGGGCAAATGTTTTTTAGCAGTCAATAATCTATTTCTTTCAAGCAAGTAAATTTTTTCGTTTTCATATTGCGAAAATGATGACGAAACATCATGAAATAAGTGTAAAGCTTGACAAACTAGATTTTTGTTACCAAGCCTTTTATTTAGAGATAGGAAGAAATCAGTGTCTTCATAATAGGCAAAGTAACTTGGATTAAAAATATTACTATCTACTAAAGATGTTTTTTTAATCATAAAACAGCAACCACTCAATCCAGAAACTTCAGTTATGTTTTCTTGACTTTGAAAAGTTTCGCCAAAAGAAATGTCATAAGTTTTGCATGTTTTGTTTTCTATTTTGAGCCCTTTGCTATTTATTATCTGCTTACTATTTTGTTTTATATAATTGGCGGTTAGATTAACAAATATATTTTCTTCTACTTTATTTAACGCCTGCTTAAAATGATTGTTAACACTTACTGTAGTATTAATCATATTAGTTTGCTTTACTTGAAGCTCTAAATTTTGGTTGATTTCTGGATTGGTAATAGGGAGTTTTATTTTAAGATTTTGATCTATTAAGAAAAACTGTAAACCTTTTATCCACTTTGATTCTACATCTTTTGGAAATATAACATTCTTAATTGCTAAAGCATTTTGCTTTATTGTACTTGATATCAAAATAGGTCTAGAAGAAGAAATATTAACCTCAACGTAAAGTTTTGAAAATAGGATTAGTGGAGCAACTGCATTTACTTTAAGATTTTTGAGGTTCTCATAAAGTTGTCCTACAAGATGTTTGTTAAAATGGGTATCATTATTTAGTATCATTAAGTACTCACCATTAGCAACTTTTACGCCTTGATTGTTAGCTTCGGCAAATCCGATATTACGCTGATTTTTGATTACAGTTGCATTTGGCAAGTGTTTATCTAAATAAGTTAAGCTTTCATCTATAGAAGCATTATCAACAATAATTACTTCAAGATGATCATAAACTTGATCATTTATTGATGCAATTAATTTTGGCAATTTATTTACACCATTATAATTGACAATGATAATTGAAATTAGGGGTTTACTTGTTTCAGTCATCAAACAGGTTTAATAGTATCTTTTGTAAGGTGTCTGTATGCTTAGCCCAATTAAATCTATGATCTATGATTTGTTTAGATCTTATATGGTCAAAATTACTTTTTAATGCAGATAATATGGTACTGGATAGTGAGGCCACAGTTTGATCATGATAGAAGAATGCTAAGTCTTTACCGATTTCTTTTAAACTTGAATTATATGGTATAACTGTTTTTGCCCCACAATAAATAGCCTCTAATGGAGGGAAGCCAAACCCTTCATATAGTGAAGGGTATATAAATAAGGAAGCATTAGAATATAGCGTTACCAATTCTTCTTTATCCACAAACCCTAGCAATCTAATTTTATTTTTATATGGATGGTTTTCTAACTTGCTATAAAAGGAATCAGAATTCCAGCCTTTACCGCCAACTATATTTAGTGAGTATTTGAAATCATGATTTGATTTTAAATAGTTAAATGTATCAAGTAATAATTCTAGATTTTTTCTTGGCTCGATCGTACCTACGAAAAGTAAATAAGGTTTCTTTATATTTAATTTTTTCAGATGTTGATCATCAGCTTTTAAAAGTTTGTAGATGGACGATAAGCCTAAATAAATTGTTTTAATTTTTCCTTTTGTTTTAGGATAGTACTTTTCTAAATCTACCTGCGTGTTCTGTGAATTGGAGAGGATTAAGTCTGCTTTAGATAGGATTTTTTTCAAATAAATTTTTTGGAGAACCCTCCCAATAAACCGATGATACTGAGGGAAAATTATAGGTGTAAGATCATGGATTACCGTCACTCTCTTAATTCTGTTAGGAAGATTGAATGGGCCAAAATGAGCAGGTTCTATTGAGATATCAATCTTACTTAGTAATGTTATAATTGGGATTAGAATGAATAATACAAAACTCGACCACCCAGGCACCCAGAACAAGTCTGGTAGTATGATGCTTTTTAAATTTGGATATTCATTGTCTTGTCTCGATCTAATTATTGTAAATTCAATTTTAGTATTTAAATTATTGTTGATAGCTTTTATCAACTCTTTAGTATAGACATGCACCCCAGCTTTTTGATTATCTAATGGAAGGGCTATTATTAGGACTTTGGTTTTAAAGCTCTCAGGTTTACTCATTTTGGAGTATTATGATCAGGGCGAATTATAAATTTGGGAAAGAGATCTATCTCATTATCCTGATGAAAAATTTAGGAATTTTAATTTTTATTAAATTTATAGTATGAGAAAATAGTGAAGATTCATAATCCTCTTGATTATAGCCTAACTTATTTTCTACAGACCAATCTAGTTGCTGATTAATAAAAGTCAAATCTTTTTTTGAAATCATTGAGTAATGACTTCCACTAAATTTTTTGTTAGTTTTCTTATACGTATTAACTTCAGTAAACTCTTCACCTATTTCCAGATTAAATTTGATCGCAATCTCTTTAAGTTTCTTATAAGGGTCACTTAGTAGTTGTTCGTAATTAAGGTGGACTAGATTTGAGTTATCAGGAAAACTTAGAAAATATTTCATTTTGGACTTTCTTAATTCAATGACATTTTCGTAAGATTCAGTTATCATCTTTTTTGATTCTTCGTTCAAAATTATTTTTTTCCAGTTTTGGCCTAGATAAGTTCGCCAAGGAGACCTTATAAACTTACTAAAAGGTAAGTATAATAATTCAGGTGCATGATGTGGATCTTTGTGGAGGGATCTAATCCAGTCGTATGCATTTCTATGTATGACAATAAAATAATCATTTTTGGATAAGCCTATTTCTAGTGCTTTTCTTCTGAATTGGTGTTTAGAACCGTATTCTCTTGAAATATTAATGTTTTTTAAGTTAGAGACTAAGAGCATCTCCAGATAATTAGTGCCTGAACATCTTTCACCAAATATTTTGATATTTTTATTCAAAGAGGGTAAATTAGAAGGAGAGATCTGAAAATATAATAATAACTAATTTTGCTTAGCTTTGATTAATTAATTCCACTACTATTGGAAGTTTATCAACTCATAGCTCCAGCAATTGCTGTCTATTATCTAGTAAGGATAATATCTAACGTAAAAAATAGTAAGAATTTTTTATTCACTTCTATCATGTGGATGTCTTTTTGGTTATTGATTACTTTTCTAAGTATTACGCCTCACGAGGTTTCTACAAGATTAGCAAACTTGTTAGGTTTCAAAAGTAATATTAACACGATAATCTTCATAGTCCTAGCATTTCTGATAGTTCTTGCTTACTACTTATCTTCTAAGACCGATAAGCTAGAGACACAAGTAACGGAATTGGTAAGACAGCTAGCACTAGATGAGAATAGGATAAAAGAATTAGAGGCTAAAAAGCAGAATTCAAAAGATAGTAAGCTAAACAAGATTACTCAAAATCTAAAGTAAAACTTATTAAATCAATACTTTAGGGAACTCACTAAATTGAGTCTTTTTAGACAAGTATTTCTGTAATACTTTCTGTTGTGAGAATAAATTTTTAACTGCATTGGATTTATTACATATTAGATTTCTCTTCTTTCTAATGTAACTATTGAACGTAAGTTTATCTTCAATTGGTCTTCTGATTTTTCAGTGTGTTTTAATTTATACATGAGCCTACCATCTACATAAAATAAAATACCTTGAACTAGGTATATTTGAGTCTATGAAGATCTTGTTTATTTTAGAATATTTTCATCCTAATATCGGAGGAGTCGAGACTTTATTTAAAGCGCTTACTGATAGATTAGTAAATGATGGTCATAAAATTATTGTACTAACGACGAAAGTGTCAAAAGATTCACCTTTTAAAGAAGGTTCAGAAAAATGGATTATTTATAGGTTTCCATTTATCAACAGGTTTATATTTACCTTTTTGGGTTTTTTCCCCGCTCTTTATTTAAGTTTTAAGTGTGACCTAATTCATACCTCCTCCTATAATGCTGGGGTCCCCGCTTTTTTTGCAGGTTTATTTTCAAGGAAAAAGGTTGTGATTACATTTCATGAGGTTTGGGGTAGACTATGGTTTAGTTTGCCTTACCTGTCTTTACCCTTAAGGTACTTGTATTTTTATTATGAATTGCTTTTAATAAAGATGCCTTTTGATAGATATATAGCAATCTCTAAATTTACCAAACGTGCTTTGATTAATTCTAAAGTGCCAGAAGACAAAATACAATTAATCTATAATGGAATTAATTACTCTGATTTTTTACCTAAGAGTGAATCTGTAGTTGAAAATGAAACTTATACGTTTTGTTTCTTTGGTCGCCTTGGTGTGAGCAAAGGCCTCGATTTATTATTAGATGCAATCGAAGACTTATCAAAAAGAAATGTAAAGTTTAAACTCAATCTTATTATACCTAAAACTCCAAAAAGATTTTATAATCTAATTCAAAAATTAATTTCAAGAAAATGTATTGAGGATCACATTGACCAATTCGATAATTTGTCATTTGACGATTTGAAATCTAAAATAAAGAGTTCAGATGCAGTGATTATACCTTCTCATAGCGAAGGTTTTGGTTTCTCAGCTGTTGAGAGTGTTGCTCTAGGGATGCCCATCATAACTTCTGGCAAAGGTTCTCTAAGCGAAGTAGTTTCTGGTAAATTTATTATGATGAAAGATCATTCAGCTTCTGGATTGGCAAAGGCAATGGAGCTTGCAATCGATGATAAATGGGAAAGCTCAAATCTAATGAAATTTGAATTATCAAATAGCGTAAATGATTTGGTAGAGTTATACAAAACATTAGAATAATTAATCTTTTTAACTATTAAACCACCTTTAATTGAAGGGTGTAAATAATCTGCCCAACATTGAAAAACCAGATGCCAAACTTTGCCCTTTTTCCATTGTTTCTTTGCTGTATTTCACAGAAATAGGTACTTCCTCAATTTTTGCCTTAACAGAATGAGCATTGCGTATGAGTTCAATGCAAAATTCAAAGCCGTTAGTTTTTAGACTCAGTTTTCTAGCTAAAGAAGATCGTATTATTTTCAAACCAGATTGGCTATCTGACATCATTTTACCTGTCAACATGTAATTTATAACATTGCCAAACTTGTTATAGAAAACCCTAATTTTTGGAATCTCATTTTCTTTCATAAACCGACTTCCAATAACTATGTCTAAATTTTTAGTTTGAATTTTATCAATAAGAGTCAAAATATCTTTTGGATCATGTTGGTAGTCAGCATCTATTGTAGCTATGTATTCAGCACCACAATTCAATGAATATTGGATGCCAGTCTGCGTAGCGCCACCAGGGCCTAAATTAATAAGGTGGTTTAAAACTTTAGTATTGAAATAACCTTGGGATACAGATGCAGTTTGATCAGTACTTGCATCGTTTACCACTACAATATTGTTGAAACCTAATTCATGTAGTTCTGAGATAACGAAACCAATACGTTGATCTTCGTTATATGCAGGAATTACAATAAATATGTTATCTAGGTTTTCCAATGCCACTATAAAATTTGGTAAACAGCATATGTGCCGTTATAGTAAATATTGCCACTCATTCCATAATAGTATTTAGAATTATTATTATGTATAACCCTATCGGTTCCTAGTAATTGTAGATGAGAATTATTATCCAAGTACCTCAAAAAATTATTAAACTTTTTGGTAAGTGTTCTTTCTGGAGTTCTATCTAAAGTATGTGTATTTAAATCAGCAAGAATATATTTAAAGCCCTCTCCTTTTAAAGCCTTAGTAATTTCTTCTTGAGTTTTATGCCTTTTATGTACCTTTTCAAAAAAACCAAGCTGATTATCTTGATATAATCTTGCCCCATTGTTTTCAATAAAATAACTTAAGCTAGTTCCTACCTTAAGGACCAAACTTTCGGTTTCTGAATTTATAGCATCCTGAACAACCTTAATATTAGGATGAATTCCATTGATAGTGTTATTCGAACTTTCGATGCCCAATGTTCTTTTAAATAATTTAGGGTCTACAATATTAATGCCAATACTATCGGAATCTGTATTTCCTCTCATAGAATAGAAAGATACTCGATTAACGAACGCTATCACAAACCAAACGGAAATCATTCCGAATCCGAATTTTTTAATAGCTCTCGAATTTCCATTATCTAATTCTTTTAGAATAAAAATAAAAGGAATTGGAAATAGCAAATACCCATACCAGGGAATACCTGCTGATAGAATTAGCCAGTAAAATCCATAAACTAAAATGAAAATTGATAGTAATTGAAACAGCTTTGTAGAAATAGTTTTGCATATAAGATAGATTAAAACAAAACAAATTAAAATTAAAACTGGGTATGAGATGTAATCCGATCGTCCAGTAAAATTATCAAGGACCAAATTCAGAGGTTTAGCAATATTATTTAAGCCGATTAATAGTTGGCAATAAATATCTTCAATAGTCGAATCGTTGGAGTCAGAGTAATAGCTAATATTACCGAATTTTATTTTATATATGCCATTTTGAACATACGATGTACTAGCATACAAGACGCTTATTATAAAAAAGAATATTCCCGTAAATAGGAAATAAAATTGGCTATACTTTTTTAACTTTTGTAAAAACAAAATAGGTAATAGGACTAGTAATAAGAACCCTATTTCTACAAAATAGCCTTTTTCATTAGTATTTAAATTAGCATCAATTGGCAACGTTAAATAGGCAGGAAGTAGATTTTCATAACCGAAGTATCTTTGGACTTCTTCTCTTTTGACATCTTTATTTTGCTCCTCTAAACTACTTTGGCTGTAAGAGGCAATGCAACTAATAGCCAAAATAAAGATTACGGTAAATAATATTTTCATACTACGTATCACTCTTTCTTTGGATTTTCTAAATAATACATAAATACTTTTTTGTCAGGACCAATTTTTCCACCTTGTAGCAAAACCATTGGAGATAAAGACTTAGTTTCAGAATAATTTTTTACTATCCAAGGCGAAAAAGTAAGTAACGAACATATAGCAACAATACTGGTGTTTTTTATAAAATAGAATCCTTCTTTTATATTTTTTAAAAATGAAATGCTGAAGAATAACAATCCTAAAACTAGATAAACCCATTTTGCAATATCATTACCAAGATGGTATTTACCCAAACCGCTAATATTATTTATACCGATTATAAGCACCAAAGCAAACATTAATAAGCACAATCCAAAAACACCAATAAGGTTACCTTTTCTATTCCAAAAAATAATTACTAAACCAAATAGAAAAATTAGATTTAATAATTTAATTGATAATCCAAATCCAACAAATAATCCAATTAGTATTAAGATTAATGGTTTGTTAAAATTGGATGTTATATTACTGTTTGCTTTGTTTGTTTCTGGTATAGTAATCCATTCAATCAGATAGCAAAGAGAAATCAATTGAAAAAATATTAGTCCAAAATCGGTTTTATGTTCTGCAAAAAATTGATTTGCAAATGTTGGAAGTGTTCCTAATGCGAGAACAGCAATTAAGCTTAGAGTGTGGTTGAGTTTGAAGTAATTGTGTGAAAGATGATAAGTTGTAAAAAGACATAAAATACCTGTAACAAAAGATAAAAACAAACTCGTTTCAACTTGAGCAAACAGAATAAATCCTAAAGACATAAATAAAGACCAACTATATGGCTGGTATCCGTGAACTAATTCTCCAGACTCTCCGATCTGCTTCGCTATATTCATATAAAGATTCCTAGAGTCAAACCCAACTGGAAAAGGTAAATCATTTGATAAATGATTCAACACTAAAAAAGCAAACAAAACAAATAAACAAAAGTAGCCCCAAAATCCATTTTCCTTTTTAATCTTAAAAGGTCTGATGAATGAATCCATTACAAAATCAAAAGATCCCTTATAATTAACTCCTATGAATAGTAGGAGCATAGGAAGGACAACAAACATTTTAAGTTGACCGATTACCCCGATGAAGAAAAGGAGCATTGTAATGATAATCGCCCCCAGCCCAAAATCATAGGTAAAGTGCTTATGTTTTATGATGTCGTCATAAAACTTTTTCAATATTAAATTACCAGCGCTGTAGCAGGCAAGAATCACAAAGTAGCCAGTAAAGAAATTTATACTTAGCCTCCCATACATATAGAGGTAATTATTAGTCCCTATATCCAGGTTCAGATATTTATTATATGAAATTGTTATTGCAGTGACTATGATAATTCCTAGGATGTACACCGCAGCTCCATTATAAAACTTTGAAACTAATCCAGTCCTAAACCTAGTTACTAAATATGACAAGCCAGCCCCTAGCACTACTAAAAAAGTACAAAGCTTGGTATATCTGAAATACTGAAATGCAATGACATGACTTGGGTGCTTATCCCAGTAGTCCAGTAAAAAAAATACTGTCCAGTACACAGAGAAGATAACGAGAATAATGTCCCAAATTTTCAGTTTAGTCATGGTTGGCAAAGAGTGGTAGAAGTTGTGTTATTGAATTGCTAAAATTATATCTTAAACTTACAATACTTTCAAGATATAGACTCAATTTGATCTTGACTTCCACAGTTTAAAACCATAAAATCTGTTCCATTTTAGCCATAGGCTGCTTATACTCCTCGGACATATTAAACTGTTGGAGCATATCTTCTAAAATTTTGGACTCCAATTTATTTTTCATATCCGACATTTTAACATTTTGTGAAATACCCTTGAAAAAAGCAGCCATAAAATCTTCTTCAATTTTAGGATAGTGGGCAAGTGTATAAGTATCTAAATCAAGTCTATCTGCGACTGCTACTATAGTTTCTGTGAGTGTCCCTATTTCGTCTATAAGACGATTAGTCAGGGCATCTTTAGAGGTCCATATTCTACCTTCAGCAATCTCATGTACTTGCTCGATGGTCATACCTCTACTTACTGCTACTCTTGACAAAAATTGCTTATAGAGATAATCCGTATAATTCTCCATTTTCTGAGTCTCGTCAGGATTGAGTGCCATGAAAAAACTATTAGTAGCAGTATACTTGTTAGTTGTGACCGAATCAATACCCACTTCCAGTTTGTCTTGCAGCAGCTTACTGATTTCAGGATACATCATATACACACCTATAGATCCAGTCAGCGTATTCTTATCTGCAAAGATCGTGTCTGCACTGCAGGCTATATAATAGCCACCAGACGCAGCATAATCTCCCATTGATACCGCGACATATTTTCCATTTTCCTTTAGCTTGTTGATTTGGTCCCAGATGATATCCGAAGAGATACTTGATCCGCCTGGAGAATTAACCCTCATTATGACAGCTTTTATCTTCTCATTTTTGATGATTCGCTGAAATATTTTTGAGTATTTCGTTTCGGAGATTGTACCATTATCATCAGTATCATACATGACTCCACCTTCAGCATAGACAATCGCGATCTGGTTTGCACCTTTAGACGCTTCTAGTGGATTAGCACTGAGGTAATCTTCTAGTTCGGTGTATCTCGTTAGCCTGGATGTTTTTACTCCAGTTCTTTCTTTGAGGAGAGATTCAAAATCCGCCTTGTAAATAATTTTATCCACTAGATTATTACTAATGCTCTCGTCGGGAATTACTACGATCGAGTTGTTTGCAATATCATTAATTGCTTCATAAGTCGTATTTCTAGCGTCTGCGATTTCTTCAAAATAATTTTGACGTAAGTGATCTAGATACGCTTTGTATTGCAATCTATTCTCTTCACTCATATCATTTCTTCTATAAGCTTCTGTGGCACTTTTATACTTTCCCCTATAGAATATATTCATCTTTACACCGACCTTATCCATCAGTTCTTTGTAATAAGGAATAACAGCTCCAAATCCTTTTATTTCTATCGAGCCGTTAGGATTCATAAAAACAGAATCAGCTGCAGAGGATAAATAGTACCCCATCTGTCCATAGAAATCACCATATGCATAAACTGGTTTGTCTGTGGTTTTAAAGTCCAAAACTGCATCTCGGATCAAGCTTGCTGTCGACGGTCCCATACTTACTTGAGGCGTGTTAAGTACTATGCCAGCGATTTTTGGGTCTGTTTTGGCTTTGCTGATTAGTCTAATGATATCGTGGACTCCTACGGCACGAGTAGAATTAGAAAATGAATACTCCATATTATCAGTCAACTCTGATACTGGATGGTCCAAGACTATCCTTAAGAATGAGTTACTTTTCGTCGCAGCTTGATCGGACTGAGATAGACCTATAGCTAAGATTATTAAGATTATAGCTCCAAAAGCCAATATTGTCCCTAAACAAGAAGCAAATAAAAATTTAAAAAACTGTCCCATCGAATTATATTCAATCAAATTTAGCTGCAATATACCAATAGAATGACCATCTTTTCGTTTACTTAGAGGCTTCGTGTCGCGAAAATATGTTGGAGTATCTGAACCCTATTCAAACTGAGCTTATTTACAAGAAATCCTTAAGATTTTTTAGCCTTTTAGCGTTCTCTATTTTATTCTACTACTCTTCTTCAGCTCAGATACAAGTTACCCCCGCTACAGATGATCCATATGATCCCATTAATCTAATTGAGAACGTTTTTCTCGGTGATGGAGTAGAAATATTGAATATTAAGTATGATGGTTCTCCTGTAGCTACTGGAGTATTTTCTAACGCTATGGGTGATGTTAATTTGGAGAGAGGTATTGTTATCTCTACAGGAGAAGTTAACAAAGTAGCTGCAGCCAATGATATTATTGAGGATTCTTCTAGTTCTTCAGGAGATGGAGTATTTGATTCTGATTTGGATGCGCTGGTCACTGCATCGATAAGAGATGTGGCTGTATATGAAATTACATTCCGACCGATCTCTGATAATTTGCAATTTAGATACGTCTTTGCTTCAGAAGAATACCCAGAGTTTGTCTGTGGAGAATTTAATGATGTCTTTGGTTTTTTTATCTCGGGTCCTAATCCAGATGGCGGCCAATATATGTCAAAAAATATAGCGCTAGTTCCAGACCCCAATGATCCTACTGGACTGACATTCACAGATTTTCCAGTATATACTAACTCGGTTAATCCAGGACAGATTGGTGGTAGCCCCGCCTTAGAACCAGAAGATACTTGCCAGAAGGATAGGGAGTCTCTAGATTATAGTCAATATTACAATGACAACTCTTCAAGTAATTCTATGGCCTTTGATGGTTATACTGACGTGTTCGTAGCACAAGCAAAAGTAGAGCCTTGCCAAGAGTACACAATCAAGTTAGCAATAGGAGATGTAGCAGATCCTTCTTTTAACTCCGCAGTCTTTCTTGAAGCCAAAAGTTTTAGTTCTCCAACATTAAAGGTTAGTAGAGAAGATGATTTAACGGTAGATGGATCTATCTCAGAAGGTTGTGACATTGCTATCTTTAAGTTTAAGTTGCCAAGTATTGCTACTAGAGACACTTTTATAGAATATGAGATAGTATCTAGCCCTGATTTTAATATTGCAGATCAAGGAGTTGATTATAATCTAAGTCCGAGTACTACGCAGCTTGTAATTAATAGAGGAGATGACGAAGTAGAATTAGAAATAGAAGCATTCTTAGATAATATTGCAGAACCCGCAGAGAGCATTCTCTTAGCTTACCAAAAAAACTTTTGTACCAGAGATACAATAGAGATTATACTTAGAGATAAGATCATCGAAGAATTTGAGTTAGAAGAACCGGTAGGAGCCTACTGTACTGATGGATACACTGTACAGGCAGAACCACCAGGGGGTGCAGTAGAAGCATTAGATCCATTTAGATCTAATCAACTGATTGATATTGCAAAAGCAGATAGCTCTTATTCTGATATTATCAAAGTAAGTGGTGTGTCTCCTGCTGTTCTTACCTCTGGATTATTGAGCAAAATATGTATCGATGAGCTAGAGCACAGAGTGCCAGAAGATCTGGATATATTTATTACATCGCCAGGCGGCAGAGTATTAGAGCTGTCAACTGACAACGGGAGCATAGGATCCAATCCTACAGTATTAGATAGGTTTTCTAATACCTGCTTCACAATTAATGCTACACAGAATATAAACAATGGTAATGCGCTAGCTGGCCAACCATTTGCAGGTAATCCAACGTACACAGGGGAATTTTTGCCAGAGGGAGACTGGGACGATCTACTATCTGGAGAGGATAATGTCAACGGGGATTGGAAATTAACAATAAGAGATGACTCCGGAAGTGGAGGTGGGGATAACAGCTCAGATGGAGCATTAAGAGGCTGGTCCTTACATTTTAATGCGCCTTATGAGGTTTCTTATAGGTGGTCTACACTACCTGATGTGCAAGATAATGACGGGACAATAAGTGATACAGATATATTGAATACAACTTTCACACCGACCGAGACTCGTACTTATTTTTTAGATGCTAACGACTCCTATGGGTGTACATTCAGTAGTCAGATCACGGTTACCCCTGGGGAGCAGGTGCTGCCTCCAGACAGTCTCAAGTGTAAGATTACAACGTCTAATCTTATAACAGTATCCTGGCAATTAGTAGATATGCCAAGTGCTATCGAAGTTGTGATCACTCAGGATACCTCAAGTATAGTAGAATCAGATTGGGAGAATATAGCGACAAACTCAGAGCAATCATTTCCAGGTCTTGAGTCGGAGACTACCTACTTCATAGGAGTAAGATCTGTCGGAATGGGTTGTGTAGGGGATGCCGTTTTTATATCCTGTACTACAGAGGGCTGTCCGCAGCCACAGATTAGTACCTTGACTGAAGATCCGAGTTCGTGTAGAGAAGATGGACAGATCATAGTGGTGCCTGCGGGGTCTGGGCCATTCACAGTAGAGCTAGATGGTGTAGAAAGTGCAACCGGCGCCTATATGGATCTAACAGCAGGATCTTATCTTGTAAAAGTTACAGACAGAACTGGTTGCTCAGATACTTTAACGGTAGATCTCCAGAAGAGTCAATTTGGAGCATCTATTGTGCCCGTCAGAGGCATAGACTGTTTCGGAGAAGAGACTGGAGTTCTTAATGCTTTTCCAGTGGATGGACTACCGTCCAATTTTGAATGGAGCCATGGGCCATCTGGCATGAATGAGTTTTCGGTAGGTAACTTAAGAGCTGACCAATATAAAGTCACGATTACTAATCTCGAAGATGGCTGTGAGGCAGTAGACTCCATAGTTCTGACGCAGCCAACGGAGTTAAGGATTACATCATTATCTACGACAAAGGAGCTCACGTGCAAAGATTCTAACGATGGAGAATTATCAGTATTGGTTGAAGGTGGAGTCGCTCCATATACTTATGAGTGGAGCGATGCGATGATGCAATCAGGGTCTATTGCAGTTGGATTGACAGCAGGGGATTACAGTGTAATAGTAACCGATTCACTTGGTTGTTCGACCTTGCCGATCATAGGTACAGTAGCAGCTAATGTTGGTTTTAGTTTTGTAAGAGAGACAATCGTTGCACCTAAGTGTGTTGATAGTAATGATGGATCATTTTCTTATGTAGATGATCCTGATTTAAGTTGGGAGTGGACTAATACTGCTGGAGAGATAGTTGCAAGTTCAAATGCTTCAAACGCTTTAGCATCTGGGAAATACTTCATTAAAATGACAGATGGCAATGGTTGCGTGCAACTAGACTCAGTTGAGATACCTGCAGCAGTTCCGTTTTTCATAGATTCTTTCCTAGTAGACTCGACTAGCTGTTTTGATAGCAGTACAGGGAGTATAAGTCTCACGGTATCTGGCGGTACAGGCCAATACGAAAGCTTTGAGTGGGATAAAAACGGAGAAATATTTACAGGAACATTCGTAAATGATAGTACTGAAACTATTACAAATCTAAATAGAGGATTTTATAATATTAGAGTCTCTGATACTAATGGTTGCCTTGCGGATACAACCTTACTGGTAGATTCACCTCCTGAGATTGAGTTAGTAAGTACTATGATAGATACGGCATGCTTCCAAGAGTCTAATGGTAGCATAGAACCGACCATTATAGGTGGAGTCCCTAATGCTACTGATCCAGGCTATGCTTATCGATGGACTAGCCCGACAGGTTATTTTTCATTAGACCAAAACCCAACAGGAATGTCTGGAGGTGTCTATGACGTGCTAATAACTGATGGTATAGGATGTGAAGCGCTTAAGACTGTTAATGTCCCAGAGAACCAAGAGATCGATATCACCTTAGACGCAGCCAATATTACTTGCAAAGGAGATGCATCAGGTAGTATCTCAGTCTTGCTAGGCGGAGGTGCAGGAGGATTTAATTACGAATGGACAAGTGACGGAGTCCTGTTAGCTAACACAGATAGGATCTTAGATAATCTTGAACCCAGCACCTATGCAGTGACGGTTACTGATAAACTAGGCTGCATTGCAGATACTTCCTATCAATTATTGGAGCCACAATTAGCGTTCGTCGTATCGCTAACCCAAGACACCATATGCTCTGAGGCACTGGGAGGTTTTGAAGACGGAGTATTATCGGTAACCCCTAGGGGAGGAGAAGCTCCGTACAGATACCAATGGTCAGATGGATCTGGAGAGCCAACCCTGCAAGATGTAGGAGGTGATTATATGGTTACAGTAAGTGATGAAGCTGGATGTGATACCATAATTAATGCTTCTATAGTAGAGATTAATACTTTTGAAATAACAAGCATTACAGGAGAAGCTCCCAAATGTAATAGTAGGGATTTAGGAAATTCTTCATCGGGTAGAGCGACGATAGATCTTAGTGATATTAATTATCAATTTGATGAATTGAGAATTGATAGTGTGGAGTGGTCGGAGTTTCCAGATCAAGATTCACTTACAGTAGAAGGCCTAACCTCAGGAGTCGAGTATTTTGTAACATTAACAGATCAGTTTGGATGTAAAACATTTGAGAGTATCACCTTGCAAGATCCTCCTAAATTTCAAATAGAGACAGATACAATCATTGGAGTTTCGTGTTTTGGAGAATCAGACGGTACCATCAGAATAAATACAATTAATGGCGAAGGGCCCTTTGATTATGCCTGGGGTGCCAGTACTAATTTTGAAACGGTCCAGAGTCCTATGAATCTTAGGAAAGGTGAGCACGAGGTTACTGTGACAGATGTGAATGGCTGTATTGATCAAAAAACTTTTGAGATAGAAGAACCTAATCAATTAGTAGTAGAAGGAAGAGGTGTCAATACCTTATGTTTTGAAGAGACGAATGGGCGTGTTGTACTATTGGTTTCTGGAGGTACGCCTGAGTATAAATATGCGTGGCCAGATGGATCCACTGAAGAGAGCTTGCTAGACTTAGGAGTAGGTGCATATAGTGTGACAGTTACTGATGCTAATGATTGTACGGTAACGGAAGAAGTGGAAGTTAATGGCCCTACAGAACCGCTACAAATAGCATTAGAAGTCATAGAGCCAAAATGTCCTGGTACAAATACTGGACTGATAGAAGTCACCGCTACGGGCGGTAATGGTTCCTACTTGTATAGTTACGACGGAGTAGAATTTATTCAAAATCCAACCTTAGTAGGTCTAGTAGACGGAGCATATACGATCACAGTAAGAGACCGTAATGGATGTGCTACCTCTAAAGATACAGTGATTACAAATCAAGAAGCATTGAATTTATTCATTGGGAGAGATACCATAATTCCTGGTGGTGATAATATTTTTGTAGGGACAGACTTGAGGAGGGGAGACGTACCAATAGGTGAGGAGATGTTAATGTATGACTGGTCAATTAATCCTCCAGAGGCTAACTTTGCAAGTTTTGATAGTTTCATTGAGATCTTAGAATTAACAGAGACGGCTATTGTAACACTTACGGTTACAGATTCACTCGGATGCACGGTATCAGCGATCAGAAAAATAGATGTAGAAAGCATCCTTAATAATCAAGTGATGGTGCCAACAGGTTTCACGCCTAATGGGGATGGAGCTAACGATGTACTTAGAGTATTAGGACGGGATGGAGTTACGATCAATAGTTTTAATGTATACTCTAGATGGGGAGAGTTAGTCTATTCTGATAGTGAGTTTGTACTTGATCTAGATGATGAAAACAAGGGATGGAATGGTAATTTCAAAGGCAAGGCTATGAATCCTGGCACCTTTGTATGGGTACTAGAAGCTACATTCGAAGATGGTTTTCAGGCAGTTTATAAGGGCAATACACAGCTACTAAGATGATAAGGAATCTCAAACATATAATTATTTTTATAATATGTTTTTGGGCATTTTCTCTTTCTGCACAAGATCCTCATTTTTCTCAAAATCAAAATACAAATAGTTATCTCAACCCAGCACTCTCGGGAGTATATGAGGGATCTATGCAATTTGGAGTTAACTATAGAGATCAGTGGAGTAGTGTATTAGGGACTCAAAAGTTTATTACTGGGAATGTCAATGGAGACCTAAAGTTTAAAATATTCGGAGATGATTATGTATCTGTCAATGTCAATGCTATGTTTGATCAAGCAGGTAGATCGTTTTATAATCAAGCACTGCTGCACCTAGGAGGCTCTTACATCAAGAAGCTAAGCGAAAATTATAATGGTGGACAATATCTATCTGTAGGATTTAGGGCAGGTATGGGGCAAAATTCACTTGACTGGGGTAGGCTTTGGTTTGATAGGCAGTTTGATAGGAATAGCGAAAGCGTTAATACAGATATTAATAATGGAGAGCCAGGGATAGGAGGGGGGCGTGGTAAAACAGATTTTTATCCAGATATGGGTGTAGGTGTATTTTGGTATATGATTACTGGAGATAACTCAAGCGTATTTGCTGGGCTGTCTGCTAATCATCTTAATACACCAGACATCTCTCTGCTGCAATCATCTAGTACTCGTGGACAATTACTCTACACTAAGTGGTCTGGGCAAGTAGGGGCTGAGCTATCTCTTAATAATACACTAAGCGTAATTCCTAACCTCATGTTATGGGTGCAAGGGCCGTCATGGCAGAGTGTGATAGGCAGTGCGATCCAGTATGATGGTTATGCCGATGACGACTTATCTATGAGATTAGGGATCATGGCGAGACTAGCTAACTCCTCAGAGTCTAGTGTCATCTTTGATTCTTTTATCTTGGATGTAGGATTTGAGTTTTCTAAATATGAGATAGGACTCAGTTATGATATTAGTGTATCCCAGTTATCTCTGGCCAGTAAAAATAGAGGAGCCTTCGAGATCTCTCTCATCTACCGAAAACCTTATGAAACCTCTTATCGTAAGCAGTCAAATTTTCCTCGGTTATAAAACCCTATTTGCCTAGATGGAGAAGTGTAGGACTTCTTGGCTTTTAGGATTATGAATTTTTATAGCTCATGTCCTAGGAACTCATTCCTAATTATATATTACACACGGTTGTTAATGACCTCTATATTTGACCAAATGTATTCTAAAAATTGAGTAGGTATAATTCTGAAATATTAAATAAATTATCTTCCTAAATGCTGTCTCTCGAAGAGGTCGATGCGCTGTGATGATAATATAGCTTTCAGGTTTAAACTACAGCTTTTCAAGTTTCGACTACTTTGATATTTTGGATCTTAACTCACCAGTTTAGATGATCATTAAGTTATCAAACTGATACGGTGCACTCCAGGTTTGTATTTTTTCTTGATAAGATCGTGTACCATCTCATAACTCTTTTCATTTTGTACAAAGTCTACAGTATTTAAGTCTATAATGACGACAGGGTAAGTAAGAATATTTCTAAAATATTCGAAGTAAGTATTTTGAATTTTAAGCAAGTAATCTTCTGTAATGTCTTTTTCAAAATCTCTATTACGCTTCTTGATATTACCCATCAGGATATCGGTGCTACGGTGAAAGTAAACCATCATATCAGGACTCGGGTGAGATTGCTCTAGTACATCATATAATTTTTGAAAAATTCTATATTCTTCTTCTTCGAGATTTTTCTTGGCAAACAATAAGGTCTTAATAAAAGAGTAATCAGCGATGGTAAAGTCTGAGAATAAATCCTGATTGATCATGCTTTTCTGGAGCTGCTTATGACGTGATGTCATGAAGAAAAGTTCTACCGTAAAAGCATAAGTATCAGGATCTTCGTAAAACAGATTGAGAAAAGGATTTTCATCAAACTGCTCTAATATTAACTTACATTGGTACTGCTGTTGCAACTTCTTACAAAACGAAGTTTTGCCAGCGCCGATATTTCCTTCGATGCAGATATATTGATATGGAAAGGGCGTATTCAATGTTTACAAGGTATCTGGCAGTTTCTTTACTTCACTTTCGTCTGGGGAGTCAAGATATAATTCTTCTATAGCTTTATTCAATTTTGGATGCATTATATTTTTTTCTATATCTAGAATGGGTATCATGACGAAATTCCTGTATTGGACTTGTGGATGAGGTATTATTAGATATTCTTTATTTACAATCCAGTCCGCAAAGAAAATAATGTCGATATCAATAATCCTAGGCCCCCATTTCTCTATCTTTTTTTTGCCAAGTATCTTCTGTATCTCTTGAATATTGACTAACAACTCTGATGGCATAATATCTGTGAACAAGCTAACGGCAGAATTAATAAATGCTTGCTGATCAAGCTTTCCCCACGGCTCTGTCTCGTAATAGCTGGATCTACTCACTATTGCTCCTAATGTAGACTCTATTAATACTTCAGCGTTACGAATATTTTCCATTCGCTCACCTAAGTTAGAGCCCAATGATAATATGACCTTTCGATTCATGGGAGCTTGCAAATCAATCAATAATCTATTTTCGTATCACTTTTAAATAGCATTATATAAAAAAAGCCTGATCAAAATAGTTCCGATCAGGCTCGTATTTTATTTTAGAATATTTTAAGATCCTGATTTTATAGCAGCTAAGTATCTGGCCAATTCTCGTTTTACAACTGGGAACAAGAAGAACAAGCCTATCATATTAGGAAATACCATCGCAAATATCATGGCATCTGAGAAGTCCCATATAGATTTCATATTCGCAGCAGCACCGATTATGATGAATAAGCAGAAGATCAACTTATACACAAGGTCGGCTGCCTTGCCACGACCGAACAAATATTTCCAAGATTGTAATCCATAATAAGACCAGGAGATCATGGTAGACACCGCAAACAATACAACGGCTATAGTCAAAAACACTGCGGAGAAAGGTATATACTGGTTAAATGCTCTAGATGTAATACCTGCGCCTTCGTAAGCGACTCCATCGATCATCACAGCCCCAGCTCCATTACCGCCATACTCAAAGATACCACCAGAGTTAAAAATAATGATCACCAAGGCAGTCATCGTACAGATTACTACCGTATCAATAAATGGCTCTAACAAGGCAACTAGCCCCTCAGATGCTGAGTAATTGGTCCTAACTGCAGAGTGAGCAATCGACGCCGATCCAGCTCCCGCTTCATTTGAGAAAGCTGCTCTTTTAAACCCTACCAGTAAAACCCCTATCATGCCACCAAGACCAGCTTTAGGAGAAAATGCCTGTGAGAAAATAGCTCCAAAGGCATCATCTATTAATGTGAAATTGCTCAAGATGATATACAAACAAGCTAATACATACATACCTGCCATGAACGGGACAACTTTCTCTGTTACTGAGGCAATCCTCTTTATACCGCCTATGATTATTATTCCTACCACTATAGCTAATATCAACCCAATGATCGCTCCTGCAGCAGTGCTTTCTAAGCCTAAGAGATCTTTCAGTACGATAGTAGCCTGATTTGATTGAGCAGCATTGCCACCACCAAAAGATCCACCTATACAAAAGATCGCAAATAAGACTGCGGTTATTTTGCCGAGTGTAGCAAATCCTCTTTCCTTAAGTCCTTTTGATAAGTAATACATCGGCCCTCCATACACCGTACCATCTGGTCCTATATCTCTATACTGCACTCCAAGTGTACACTCAACAAACTTCAGTGACATACCTAATAGACCACAGATGATCATCCAGAATGTAGCACCTGGTCCACCTAGTGCAATGGCTAAGGCAACTCCAGCAATATTTCCATTACCCACAGTTCCAGACACTGCAGTTGCTAATGCTTGGAAGTGACTTACCTCACCTTCTTCGCTTTCATCCCTTATGGTATCTCTGATATCTCCATCTACCGCTACTCCTTCATATGCCCCTTGGTGACTTTCTATTTCATCATATTTTCCTCTGACCACATTTATCGCCGTCCCAAATCTTCTAATATTTACAAACCCAAAATAGATTGTAAAAAATAATGCACTAAGTACCAGTAGGATTAGGACAAAAGGAACACCATCCGCAACTTCAAAGAAGATTTTCTCAGAGAAAAATGTAGAAATCGGCTGAAAAGCCTGATCAATCTTTTCATCTAACCCAACTGACTCTTGACCATATCCAAAGTTGAAAAAGAGTAATCCAGTAAATACAAGTACTAATCGCTTAAATCTATCCATGCTTTTGAAGTTATAACTAGGAAGTAAGGTATCGAAAAATCTTAGAAATTTGGAATTAAGTATGGATTTGAATAGTATGAAATTAGATTTCCAACTACATATGTATAACCAAATTCTTATATACATTATGATTGTACTGTAAGCTACTTGACAAAGCTTAGTCGTAGAGTATAGCTCTTTGTATAAAAGATGTAGATAATTTACAGATGAAACCTGACCTTATCTATTATGCCTTTAACAATATTCAGAAATGTAATTCTATTATTGTTTAGTCTGATTTTAGTTTTTTGCTTTCAAGGCTTAAACGCCCAATGCACTATTCCTGGTTTTGACTTACAAGTAACCACAGTTGATTGTAAGACTAGTATGAAGATCTATGCTCCTGGAGGAGAAATTAATGTTGAATTTCCATACACAGATGAAAGATTTTTTGATTCATTAATAGTACTTGATCAATCATTTCATTCTGGTAATTATAGACAATGATCAATGTAGATTCGATACTACTTTTACCATTGAGCTAGATGCAGATTGTATTGATTGCAGGTTACCAGAAAGTAACATATCATGTGCGCCATGCAGCAACATTGGTTTTGATATAACTTTGGATGATTCAGGTTGTAATCTCATAGTTGGTGCAAAAGGTTTAATTAGCCCGATTAGTCCTTTTGACTTTTTAATTGAATTGGATTTATCTTCTGGTGAAGCTGCATCGATATCTGCTTTTATTGATACTTTAGAATTCGAGGTTTTCAACTTTACCTCGGGAGAGTATAAAATTCGATACTCTGATAAATTTCTTTGTGCCTATGATACTACTTTTAATCTTGACATAGCCAATGGATGCATATTTTTTGATTGTAATACTTGTGAAACTCAAGAATGTATTGAAGAATGTTACTCAAGAGTAGAGCACTCTATAGAGATCATACAAGGTTGTAGACCCACTGTAAGAGCATCACTTGACGGTTCCCAAACTGACGAACGGATCTTATATGTACTGGGAGACTTAGTAAGAGGTTTCGAAATGAAAAGGGTCAAAAGATAACCGTTTGAGATCGAATTTTTTGATATTGCTGAAGGAGTATATAGACTCAGGATCGAAGAAGAGTTCAATTGCAACTTTGATACATCATTTGTTATAGGACGGCCAGTTGAGTCATGTCCAAGTGAGCCAGAGTGTGTTGCAGTCGAGCACTTTGTCGAGATCGACCAATCTAATTGTAAGATCAGAGCTGCTATAAATGGCTCTCAAGGCAATGGTCCCGTTTTTATTTTAGAAGACTTAGTATCAGGAGAGAGGACCGAACCTACTGATTCTAGTTCAGACACTGTTGAATTCTTAATGGTGCCAGAAGGGGCTTACAAATTTATAATAGCGGAAGAATTCAATTGTAATTTTGACACGACCTTTGTTTTAGAATTAGATGAATCTTGTACAGAACCTGACTGCGGCAACTTCGACATAGACGTAGATGGTATCTTCGATAACTGCGACAACTGCCTATACGTAAACAACCCAGATCAACTAGACAGTAATGGCGACGGCATAGGAGATGCCTGTGATCCTGCTTGTCCTATTACACGTATCGTGGACCTCAATTATTTACCTAGATGTATGATACCAGGAAAAGTATTCACCACAAAACTCAGATATGCTTTTGATGGAGATCTCCCTGCAGCTATAGATTCTATCATTGTAACAGATGCATCGGATGAGGGATTTGAAATTATTAGTTATGATCCTTCAGAAATACAAGTTGGTGTTAACGAAGTAGAAGTAAGTGTCAGATACTTTGGCGATTGTAATCCTACAAATCTATTTGTTTGTGATGTATTTGGATCTGGTGGTGCAAGTAGTTGTAATCTTACCGTATCTTCTCCCATTCCTTGTTGTGACTGTGGAAATACAGATTTTGATGATGACGGGGTATTTGATTTATGTGATAATTGTCCAAATGATCCAAACGAAAACCAAGCTGATCAAGACGGAGATGGAGTAGGAGACGCCTGTGATGTAACAACCAATCTAATATCAAATACATTTCCTAACCCAGCATCTAATTTTATAAGTCTAGAGATGAACAAGGTAGGAGACTATAACCTTAAAATGTACAATAGCTTTGGGAATGAAGTATTTAATGAGCAATGTAAAGATGAGAAGATGGTGCAACTGCCAACTGGCAACTTAAATCAAGGTACATACTTTATCCTAGTACAAGACGCAAATACAAGACAGAGAGAACATAAACGAATAGTGGTGGTGCAGTAATAAAAAGCCAAAGTAACATTTCTATGTAATAACCTCTCCTCCACAAGAGCTACCCGCACCTGCGGTACAACCATAGCAATGTTGATTAAGGACGATATCTCGCTGATAGAGCTTATCCAAATCAAAATCGTCTATATGTTGAGAAGTACTGGCAACTTTAAGATCAAGCATCTGATTAAAGTCGCAGTCATAGATATATCCTTGCCAACTCACTGATAAGGTATTGCGACACATTAGACCGTCAAGTGTAGACGGATTATAGGCATCGACTAGCTCTGTCATATAGGACTCGTAGTTGTTACTCTCTATTAGGTAATCTAAGAATCTGCTTACTGGTAGGTTAGTTATAGCAAATAAACTGTTGAATTCTATGTCAAATTTCCTCTTCAGTTGCCTCTTAAACTCCGCTTCTAAAGTAATTTGGTCACCAGGAAGAAAAGCACCAGAAGGATTATACACTAAGTCAAGTTGAAGGTCTGTGCCCTCCATGCCATACCCTACAGCATTCAATTTTTTAAGGGCCGCAATCGAATCTTCGAATACACCATCTCCACGCTGGCTATCAGTCCTGGACTTACTGAAGTAAGGAAGAGAAGATATGACATGCACCCCATTAGCAGCAAAAAATTCCGGTAGCTCATGGTACTTAGGATTAGCCATGATTACGGTAAGGTTACACCTATTCATAACCTTAACACCGATCTTATAACAGGACTCGACGAACCATCTAAAATGTGGATTAAGTTCTGGAGCACCTCCTGTTATATCTACTGTCGAAATTTTGTGGTCGGATATTATTTTCAAACATTTTTCTAAGATCGAGCGATTCATATTTTCCTCTTTCCTATCTGGACCTGCATCCACATGACAGTGAGCACAAGTCTGATTACATAGCTTACCAATATTAATCTGAAAAATCTCAACCTTATTCGGAGTCAATGAAGTGCGACCAGTTTCTTCTACTTTATCCACAAATTTTGGAAATTGCTTAAACTGATCCTTCCCTGATAGTACATCAAGTTGTATTAAAGTATCGGCAAATTTATTTCCACTTCTCTTAAGTGATTTACTCTTCTGTTTAACTCCCATTTACATTGATACTTTTTTCACATGATTCATCATCTGCACACTGTTTACTAAAGTTGCTCCACTTTTAATAGCTGCCGCTACATGTACGGCTTCCATCATTTGTTCTTCGTCGGCCCCCTTTTGCAGGGAGGTTGTAGAGTAAGCATCTATGCAGTAGGGGCACTGTACGGTGTGAGCCACGGCAAGTGCGATAAGAGATTTCTCTCTTTCAGTCAATGCTCCTTCTTTGAATACTGTGCCATAGTAATCAAAGAATTTTTCGCCCATTTCTTTTTGAAACTCCGTGATTTCTCCGAATTTCTTCAAATCTTCTGGTTTAAAGTAGGTATCGCTCATGTGATTTTTTAAATTTTAAATGTAAGTGCTTTTGGTTTCTGTTGGTCTAAAAGTTTAATCGGGCTAACTTATACATATGATAATATTTAATATGTAGTTTCTTATATATAAGTGCTATTTTAGCAATTGAAGTAAATCCATCGTACCTAATTGACCCCCTTTACTTATATACGGTTATTCTTTGCCATTCAGATTCTAGTGGCTTGTGGTAGCAATGGGACTGGCACTAAAAAGGTATCTGAAGATGGTAGTTTTGAAGTGAAAATTAATGTTTCTGCAGGGGATAATTATTACGAAATTATTGAACAAGATACTTTCTCGTTCACACCTTATCCCTATAATTTTGGAACAATTAAAACCGATGCGAGCGTTCAACTGTCGTGCCTCGTACTTTCTAATCGCTTATCCAGAAATTCAAGAATTAAAGTGATTCCTATTGGGTTACTCAATTATCAAGAATTTGATCAAGAAAAAAAATTAATCATTACAATCCCAAAAGAAAAAAATGAAAGAGTGATTATGGCTACAGACATCCTTGACCTAGTAACCAAATACCCTTCGCTCAAAAGTATGATCCAAGAATGGACCTTAGGTAAATGTGGATTGGGATGTTCTAGGTTTGAGTCATGGGAAGATGGTAATGCAGCAGGATTATGGATTCAACGAAACTTATCCTAGAATTATCCGTTCTTTGCAAGATTATATTAAGATTAGATAGGTAATTAGATATCGCACTACTAGACACGAATAGTTAAGATGAGGTTGGCCTTTGACACACACAAGATAGATTCTACGCCATATTCTTTTTCATTGCATAAGAGTGTGCTCGATGTCGCAGCCGAATGGAGTGCTATCGTTCCCGATAAGCTTTTCTATAGTCCAAAGTATTTACACTTTACGGAGTCCAATACACCCAAGGGTATGAAGATGAGGTATGGCCTATTTCATCTAGACGGACAGCCTGTAGGTACTTTAATCATGCAGGTGAAGCATATCTCACTAGGAGAGAGTCTGACCATAGAAGCCAAGGATGAATCATCCGTAAGATCAAGAATGGCAAAAGGCCTAAAGAGTGGGATAGCTAAGACGATCAGCTTTGATACGCTCGTCGTTGGTAATTTATTACTGACAGGTCAGTATAGTTTTTATTTCAAGGATAAGTCGGTTGAGTTTTATAAGAGATTTGAGTTAGTAGAGCAGAGTCTAGTGTTAATCAAAGATCTATTGGGTAAAGAGGGGATAAAGATAGCATCTGTATTAATGAAAGATTTTTATGAGTACAATGCCGTATCTAAAAGTCCGCATGGAAAGAATTGTAGTTTCTCTGAGTGTAAAGTCCAGCCAGATATGGTGATGGGGATTAGAGAGGAGTGGTTTGATTTCGAAAGTTATATGAGTTCTCTTAAATCTAAGTATAGAGTCAGGATCAAAAGAGCTCTAAAGAAAGCAGAAGCGATAGAGAGAAGGGCACTGACCTTAACCGAATTATCAGCATATCAAAAGAGGATACACGGTCTATATTTAGAGACTGCACTCAAAGCAAGTTTTAATCTTTTCATTTTACCAGAAGATTATTTTTTGGAGATGAAAAAAGCTTTACAAGATCAATTTGAACTGGTAGGCTATTTCCTAGATGGAGAACTGATAGGATACTATACCATCATCTATGACAATGATCATGTAGATGCTCACTTCCTAGGATATGACAAAGACAAAAATGCTATCCATCAAACGTATCTTAATATGTTAATCGATTTGCTAAAAGATGGTATAAAATCTAAAGCGAAGCATATCCATTTTTCGCGAACGGCATTAGAGATCAAAAGCTCGATAGGAGCGCAACCAGAGGACATGGTTTTTTACTTAAGAAGCCAGCGGCAATGGCAAAATAAATATCTCCTACCTAAAGTCTTAGAGTTGATGGTGCCAGAAGAGGAGTGGAAGCCTAGATCACCTTTTAAGGATTAGAAATTGGTGAGGATGGTTAGAATACCGATAGAGCATATCAACAAGAATACTTGTCACGCTTTATCGTACAGTCAATTAACTCATCATACCACTTTTTAAGAGTAGTCCTGTCATCTGTATTTTGTATAAAGCCATCACCGCTATCTATTGAAAAATCAGTGACCCTGTACTTTGATCTATTAGGATAACTTTGATTTTTGAAAATGAAGCCCACTGCGACCACTAATAGGGCGCAAGCAGCAATCCATTTGTAATTGGTAGATTTTGTTTTATACTTATTGACATCGAGCTTGTCTTCTACTCGCTGCCAGATTCTGTCGTTAAGTTCGACTCGCTTTTCAGATTCTATGTTATCGAATATATTTTTCATTTCAGATTATTCCTTTTAGGGCGAAATTTAGTTTTAAGCGCTAAATCTTTGTTTTTTTTTGACAATACTTTTCATCCTTTTTTTAGCAAGGATAAGCTGTGATTTTGAGGTGTTAATGCTGATGCCTAATTGCTCAGCTATCTCTCTATGTTTAAATCCCTCTATCACGTACAAGTTAAAGACAGTGCGATATCCTGGTGGTAATAGATCTAGACATAAAATCAGATCCTCATACTGTAACTTGTCTTCTACAGTGACTTCGTCTGCTGCTATATAGTGCGCACTATCTATCGATAGATTAAAGTTGTGGCGCTTCCTCAGAAACATTAAACATTCATTGACCAGTAATTTTTTCATCCATCCTTCGAAGCTGCCTTTGCCGCTATACTTTTGGAGGTTGGATAGTATCTTATAAAAACTATGAACCAGCACATCCTCTGCATCCTCCCTGCTTTTAAGATATCTTAAACAGATACTCATAAAAAGTGGAGCATAGTAATCATATAACTGCTTTTGAGATTTTCGATCTCCCCGTTTGCAAGCTTGTATGATTTGATTCAGATCCAATTAAGTTAGTTTTATTAAGTAGATGCACCCAATTGATTTTTTGGTGCACGGCGTATTATTATTTATTTATTAAAATGTCTTTCTACTAAAAGATACGACAATTATCGAGGAGTTGAAGTCAAATTAGGATAGGGTTAATAAGTGCTTTTAATGCCCGTATTATGGACTTTCCAAAGCAGAAAACTCTATTTTTGCGGTTACGTAAATAATTTATAAGGTGAGGATAGAGAATAATCAATATGTTATGCAGGGAGATATCTCTGTAACTGAATTATGCAATAAGTATGGTTGTCCACTGTACGTTTATGACTATGAAACGATCAAGGATCAGTATGATAAATTAGTCAAGGCCTTTAAGGTGCCTAGTCTCAAGATCAATTATGCTTGTAAGGCCCTTAGTAATATCAATGTGCTACGACTGATGAAGAAGATGGGTGCAGGTCTAGATACCGTATCGATCCAGGAGCTGAAGATGGGTTTATTGGCTGGCTTTGCACCTCAAGATATTATCTATACGCCTAATTGTGTCGGGATAGATGAGATCAGTGAAGCAGTAGAGCTGGGTGTGAAAGTTAACATAGATAACATATCTATCCTTGAGCAGTTTGGAGATCGATTCCCAGACTATCCAGTGTGCATCAGGGTAAATCCTCATATCATGGCTGGTGGCAACAGTAAGATATCAGTAGGTCATATAGATTCTAAGTTTGGGATATCCTTCCATCAAATACCGCACGTGATGAGAGTGATAGAAACAACTAATCTAAATGTAGAAGGACTCCATATGCATACGGGCTCTGATATTCTTGACTCAGAAGTATTCTTAAGAGGTGCAGAGATATTATTTAATATCGCCAAGGATTTACCAGATCTTAATTACATAGATTTTGGGAGTGGGTTTAAAGTATCTTACAAGAATGATGGGATAGAGACAGATATCGAAGATCTTGGGGTGAGTATTACGGCAAGGTTTAACGAGTTTTGCAAAGAGTACGGCAAGGAGTTGACGCTCATGTTTGAGCCAGGTAAATACCTCGTAAGTGAGTCGGGATATTTCTTCGCAAAAGTTAATGTCATTAAGCAAACTACCTCCACAGTTTTTGCCGGACTAGATACCGGGCTCAATCATCTGATCAGGCCTATGCTATACGACTCTTACCATAGAATCACTAATGTATCAAAGACAGAAGGAAGACAGAGAATATATACTATCGTAGGTTATATCTGTGAGACAGATACTTTTGGTTCTAATCGTAAGCTGACAGAGATTCAGGAAGGAGATATTCTGTGTTTACACAATGCAGGAGCTTACTGCTTCTCTATGGCCTCTAATTATAATTCTAGATATAGACCAGCAGAAGTACTGCTATATGAAGGTAAGGATTACTTGATCAGAGAGCGAGAAGACTTTGACGATCTACTAAAGAATCAGGTGGAAGTCGAAGTCTTAAAAGATAAATACTTAGGAGAATCTCAACCTTCAACGCTTGATAGTCCACTAAAAAATGCACAAAAAATTGATAAGAATATTTCTAAAGAAGGATTTTAAGTTAAGCCATTTAGTTTGCTTGTTTGCGCTGAGTTGTGTCATAGCTCTTACGTCATGCAAGACAGAGCAAGTGGCAGAAGGGGAAGCTTATATCGACTCTATTAATCATGAGGCAATAAGTTTAAGTAATGCTAGCTCAGTAACTATTTCTTCTGAGGATAGAGTCTATTATCTCGTGAGACATGCAGAGAAAGATACAGTAGGCAAAGATCCAGACTTAACACCTGACGGTTATGCAAGAGCAGGTAAGCTCGCAAAAATATTTAAGGCGGCAAGAGTGGATGAGGTGTACAGTACTATGTATATGCGCACGCTGATGACAGCAGATAGTATATCAAAGTCTAAAGGGATGCCGATGAAAACGTATGATCCAAAGTCACTCAAAGTATTTGCAGAGCGGCTTAAGAATATAGAAGATCAAAAGAGATTTGTAATTGTTGGACATTCTAATACTACACCAGCTTTAGCAAATCATATACATGGCAAAGAAGTATTAAAAGATTTTGATGAAAAAGACTATGATAATTTGATAGTAGTCATTCAATCAAAAGATAAAGAATCACAACTCCACCAACTAAAGTTTAAACCATAGAACTACCCATTGCACAAACCGTAAATTAATGGGCGAGTTATTATTGGTTTTTAGATTATGTCAAAAAAGTAATACAGATAAAAGATGAGTGAAATCGCAAGTAGATATGATGCATCACAAGTAGAGGATAAGTGGTATGAGTATTGGATGGATAAAAATTATTTTCATTCAGAGCCAGATGATAGAGAAGCATTTTCTATAGTCATACCGCCACCTAATGTTACGGGTATGTTGCACATGGGCCATATGCTTAATAATACGATCCAAGATGTATTGATCCGTAAGGCTAGGCTTGATGGCAAAAATGCTTGCTGGGTGCCAGGAACTGATCACGCATCCATAGCGACTGAGGCTAAGGTGGTCAAGATGCTCAGAGAAGATGGTATCAAGAAATCTGATCTCACTAGAGAGGAATTTCTAACGCATGCTTGGGCATGGAAAGAAAAGTATGGTGGTATAATCTTACAACAGTTAAAAAAACTTGGCGCATCATGCGACTGGGAACGGACGGCATTCACGATGGATGAGCCCCGATCTGAGGCAGTGATAAAAGTTTTTGTGGATCTATATAACAAAGGAAAGCTGTATCGAGGATTGAGAATGGTTAACTGGGATCCTGAAGCCAAAACAGTTTTGTCTAATGAAGAGGTACTACATAAAGAAGAACATGGTAAACTTCACTTTTTAAATTATAGAATAGTAGGCGAGGAGGGGCATGTAACTATCGCAACTACAAGACCAGAGACGATATTAGGAGATACCGCCGTAGCAGTAAATCCTAAAGATGAGAGGTATACTCATCTACAAGGTAAGAAAGTAATCGTGCCACTCATCAATAGAGAGGTACCAGTGATTTTTGATAGCTATGTAGAAATGGACTTTGGGACTGGTGCTTTAAAGGTGACACCAGCACATGATATCAATGATTATGAAATAGGTAAAAGACATGATCTAGAAGTGATAGATATCTTCAATGATGATGCAACTGTGAGTGAAGCAGGACAGCTCTATATAGGTAAGAAAAGATTCAAAGTAAGGACTGAGATTGTCAAAGAGTTAGAGGAAAAAGGATTTGTGAAGGAGATCAAGGATTACCCACATAGTGTAGGGCGATCAGAACGGACTAATGCTGTCGTAGAGCCTAAGCTCTCACTACAATGGTATGTAGATATGAAGCAGATTACCAAGCCTGCACTGGAGGCGGTGATGACGGATGATATTCAATTCTTTCCAGACAAGTTTAAAAATAGCTATAGAAACTGGATGGAGAACATGCAAGATTGGTGTATATCTAGGCAGCTCTGGTGGGGACATAGAATACCGGCATGGTACTTAGGCGAAGAAGTATTTATTGCAGAGACTGCTGAGGAAGCACTGACCTTAGCAATTAAGAAGACTGGTAATGAGGCTTTGACAATAGCAGATCTAAAACAAGATGAAGATGTATTAGATACTTGGTTCTCCTCATGGTTGTGGCCAATTACTTGTTTTGGGGGATTCAAAGAGTCAGAAGATTTTAAATATTACTTTCCAACTTCTGTACTAGTTACGGGTTGGGATATCCTTCCGCTATGGGTAGCAAGAATGATCATGTCTGGATTTGAATGGCAAGAAGAAAGACCATTTAAAGATGTATACTTCCATGGGATGGTTAGAGATCAGAAAAGACGTAAGATGAGTAAGTCGCTCGGCAATTCTCCAGAGGCATTAAAATTGATTAAAGATTTTGGAGCTGATGGGGTTAGATATGGAATGCTCTCCTGTTCTCCTAAAGGTGGAGACTTGTTGTTTGATGATAAGCATTGCGAAAATGGAAGAAATTTTGCAAATAAAATCTGGAATGCTTTACGACTTATAAAGTCATTTAAGGTCGATGATAGTACAGTTCAATCTGATGAAAATAAGCTGGCTGTTAGTTGGATCAATAATAAACTAGATCAAATAATTGGGACGACGAATAAAGATTATCTTGACTATCGATTATCAGAAGTAGTCAAGCAACTTTACAGTTTTATATGGACGGATTTCTGCTCATGGTATCTAGAGATGATTAAACCTGCAAAGGGCGAATCTATCGATGAGGCTACTTTGAATCAAACAATCGAGGTGTTTGAAAAAATGACTAAGATGCTTCACCCCTTCATGCCATTTATCACCGAAGAAATCTGGCATCAACTTAAAATAAGAGGTGAGGGAGAGGATTGTATCATTAGTACTTATCCTCAAGCTGTAGCGAGCGATGTAGCACTTGTGAGTAATGTTGAGAAGCTCAAAGATGTAGTTGCCAAAATTAGAGACATTAGAAACAGTAACGGAATAAAAATGCAAAAGGGGTTAGAGGTAAAAGTAGAATCTGATGAAAGCGCGCAAGCCTTGTATAAGTTAGCTGGAGCGAAAGGAATCGTAGAAAAAATGGCCAACTTGAGCAGTCTAGAATTTGTAGCATCTGAGCAAGAGGTTGAGGGTGGGAATATCTCCTTCTTATCGGGTAACGAAAAGTATTTTGCCTTAGTAGAAATAACAGTTGATGTAGAAGCAGAGAAGGAAAGGATAACAAAGGAGTTAGAATATGCAAAAGGTTTCGCAACATCTATAGAGAAGAAGTTAAGTAATGAGCGCTTTGTAAGTAATGCTCCGGAAGCAGTTGTAGCAAAAGAAAAGGAGAAGTTAGCAGATGGCATAGAACGTATAAGAATACTGGAGGAGAGTTTAGCTAGCTTATAGGTTAGAGTAGATAATTGTTGAAGTAGTATCTACATAAAAGATCTACAAACGTTTTATTTGTAAGAAATATAACGAGTCTAGTTACCATCAATTATGAAGATATGTAAAATCCTTATCTGGGTTACGTGTTTGTGCTTGATTAAGCTTAGTGTAAAAGGGAGTGCAATCCCATTGTTTGAGAAATCTAATTTCATAAATCAATTTTCATCTCAATGTGACCGCCAAAGGGACTCTCTAGCTCTAGTGGCATTATATGAGGCAACTGATGGAGAGAACTGGTTTAATACTTGGGATCTGTCTGAGCCTATAGAATTTTGGTATGGTATAGAGTTGAACGATCAAGGATGTGTAGATATAATTGAGCTAGATGGAGAAGTTGGAGGCCCTAATATTTCATCAGGCTCAGGTGGTAATAATCTTATTGGTGAATTACCTGATAAGATTGGTGACCTTAAATCTTTGAAGCGACTACTCTTATGTTGTAACGAGCTCAGTGGCACAATACCGCCGAGAATAACGGAGCTAACAGAGTTGCGAGATCTGTATTTAAATGAAAACCAGTTGGTAGGTGAGATTCCAAATACAATTGGCTCAATGATTAAACTAGAAGTGCTAAGCCTAAATAATAATAGAGTTGAAGGCACTATACCGGTTTCTATAGGAGGCCTCACTAATCTTGTTTCTTTAAATCTTGATAATAATCAGATTGGAGGCTCAATCCCGACCACGATTGGAAACCTTAGAAAGTTATTAGTTATCTTGATTCAGGATAATAAATTAGAAGGAGAGCTACCAAGTACTATAGGATTATTATCTAGTCTGCGCACTTTAGTATTGAGCAACAATATGCTCTCTGGTCGTATCCCTACATCTATAGGTAAAGACTCACCTCTATTCAACACGTTAGACCTCAGTAATAATAAATTCACAGGTACTTTACCTTCAGAGTTTGGGGACTTAGATCGTTTATCCACCTTAAATCTCTCCAGTAATAATATTAATGGTCCCATTCCCCCAGAGTATGGGTTGCTTGATAGGCTTGTGACCTTACTACTTAATGATAATAATCTAAGCAGTTGTATTCCATCAGAACTATTAAAGTTTTGCGGAATCTTTGAATATAGTTTTAGTAATAATCCTTTATTGCCGTGGTCTGGTGATATCCAGAGATTCTGTGATCGAGAACCTCAAGTAACGGCATTTTGTGACGATGGTAATCCGCTGTCATCTAATGATGTAATAGATGTGAATTGTATCTGTGGAGGCTATATGGAAGAAGTAATTCTATTTATTGATGACGCTATATCTGCATGTGGTGTTGACCAGTTGGTGCTGAGTAGTGAAGTAGTAGGAGATAGCTATTTATGGAGTACAGGTGCTACTTCACAATTTTTATCGGTTAATTCTGATGGACTTTATTGGTTAGAAGTAGTTAGAGGAGGAGATAGATATAGAGACACTATTGACGTTAAGTTTCAATCAGATGAATTGGATTTAGGTTCCGATCCTTCAGTTTGCTTTGGCAGTGAAGAGAGTGTCCTCGCTAGTAATATTATGGCAGACTACTACCTATGGAGCACAGGATCTACAATGCAAAATATACAGATAGAAACGACAGGTGATTATTGGATAGAAGCAACTATTGGAGCATGTAGATTTAAGGATACGATTAGTGTAACAGTTTTAGGAGAAGCACTTGAGTTAGGAGAAAATAGACTGCTTTGTAATGATCAAGATAGCGTTGCGATCAAAACTAATTTTAATGCCGATAGTTACTTATGGAGTACTGGCGAAATAACACAAGAGATAGCAGTTGCAAGTAGCGGCGAATTTTGGGTAGAGACAACTATAGAGAGTTGTATAAGCAGAGATAGTATTTTGGTAGAAGCAGTTACCGACTCCTTAAGTATAACTTCAATTATTACAGATTGTCTTGAACAGGTTTATTCTTTAGGTTCTAATATCGAAGCGGACAGTTATTTATGGAGCTCTGGCGAAAGAGAAAAGGGGATTAAGGCATCTAAGTCGGGTCAATACTGGGTAGAAATTAGTCTCGGCGGATGTATGTATAGAGATACTATTGACTTAATAATTAGAGATGGATTAGATCTATCCGTCCCACTAGATACTACGGTTTGTAAAGGTTCGGAATTATTTGCCAATGCTGTCGAATCGGGGATCAGAATCGTTTGGTCTGATGGACACCCAGATGGTGCAAGATCATTTTTGGAATCTGGAACTTACGATTATTCTATAAGCTCAGCTGATTGCAGTAGTAGTAGTTCGATTATTGTTGAGGTAATTCCTTGTAATGAAAATGATTGTCCGATATATATTCCGAATGTTATTAGTGCCCAGAGTGAGGATATTAATAATCGTCAATTTAGATTTTTCTCTTCTTGTGATATGGCTTCATTTTCAGTAGACGTATATGATCGCTGGGGGAATCAAGTCTATCAATCAACTGATCAAAATGCTAGTTGGATGGGATGGTTGGGAAGTAATCGATTGGTAAGAGGAGTCTATATTATTCAGTTAACTTATCAGATTAATTCTGGACAACCTTCAATTATTATTCAACGAACGCTCTCTGTAATTTAGCTAGGTATAAAAAAAGCCCACTATTAAACAATAGCGGGCTTTTTTCATTTTACTTTTTAATATTTAGTTTGCCACTACTACTTTATGAGTAGTACTTCCTCTCTCAGTATAAGCTTTTAAGATATAAGTGCCTGATGGTAGATGGCTTACATCCATATCCATTTTGCGTGTAGAGACATTAGTTAATTTCTTAACCTCAAGTATTTTTCCATCTAGAGAAGCCATCACTATCGTAGCGTCAGTAGGTTCTTCTAAATTTAAGTTTACATTAATTACGGTGCTTGCTGGATTAGGGAATACTTCGAATGAGCCAACAGGTAGCGGAGTATCATCAGTATCTGACATAAACTCAACTTGCATTCTTATCACAGGTGCTGGATCACCTCTAAATCCTGCAAACCATCTACTTTCATTTTTACTTACCACAAAGTCTGAAATGAAACCAACTCCATCTAGAATATTGGCAACCCTAGGGTCTGTGTTATACTCTAAAAATAATTCTTCATTAGGGACTGCTGCCGCACCGGCTTGACTACCATCAAATCTTATCAAAACTAAGTAACTTTCGCCTGGCTCTAGTGGCACACCCTGTCCTGAAGAAGAGAAAGGTACTGTGATTAAATCCCTACTTGCTTCGGTTGTAAATACATGTGTGTTTTGTGAAACTATATCAAATGAGGGGTGCCCTTGCAAATCAGTATCATCAAAATCAAAATTAGCAAAATCAACACCTTCATTTAATTTTAATAAAAAGACATCAATGAAATTATCAGTCAAAGAGCTCGCATCCGAACCGATAGCCGTGATTAAATTAGTAGCTACATAATCCGTTACATTTTTACTCATCCTGTAAACGGCAGCGGCTGCCCATTCTCCTCCAGGTCTTGATCCGTTATAAAATCCATTGTCGAGTGGCCCTGGTTCTTTAGAAAATAAATTATCCGTTATCTCAAAGATTTTTACTGTCGAGTTATCATTTCTGTCCGTTTCTGAGTCTTCTACTACTCTTAGATTATACTCTATAGAATATTTACCTACTGGTAACTCATTAGGAACAAATAAATCATCAGCTGCGATTGACGTCGTTTCTCCTATTGGTATAGAAGTTAGAGTTCCAGAGGTTGTAAATACCTCACTGCCTGAGTCATCATTTATTTCGACGTCTAGACGAACCTCATTTAATACTCTTCCTCCAGAATTGGTAACTGTAGTTGAAAAGAAAAAAGTATCAGAATCCGCGTGAGCTTGAGGTACGGCATATGCGATAGGGGTATAGAATGCATCAGCCATAGATACATTATTTCCTGTAAGCTCTACTAATTGCACATCATCAATACTCCAAAAATAGAATTGATCATTTGCTATAAATTTAAACATAACATCGCTTTCTCCAGCTATACCTGTTAGTGGTATCCTGATCAGTTCTGTCCCCACTAGATTTTCTTCTTGACTATTTAATACATTCTCAGTTTCAATAGGAACCCCATCAGACCAAGTCGTACCACCATCAATACTTGTAGATACTTTATTAGAGCTAGCTGTATTATCGATATTCCTCGAATTTAGAGGAAGTTGATGCTGATAAAATTTGATTGCTACTGCACTAACATCAGATAAGTCAATTGACGGAGATATCAATTCACCACTTATTGTTGGGGGGGGATCGGGAATGTTTTCAACAACACCACCAGATTGAATAAAATCAAAATCAAAAATAGCTGCACCATTGCAATTAGATCTTGAATTCACTGGTCCAGTAAATAATGCTCCCCTACTAGATCCATCAGTAGACCATGACCAAACATGGCTATCATCTGAGATTCCTACTGTTGTCCAACCACTCAGGTCACCATTAAATGATCCTTCTCCATTCGCACCCCATATTACATTATCGTTAGCGAAGTTATCTTGTACAGACCCACTTTTAGCTTCCAATGAAATATTGACTCCATTGCTAATCTCTGCCTTAAATTTTTGACAATCGCTTTCAGATACCATTAACACTGGAATATCTACTATATCAGAGTCACCAGTCGGATTTCTTAACGCACTGCCATTATTACAAATAATTACTGCAATGGCTCCAGCTTCTTTTGACGCCTCAGCTTTTGACACAAAGGAACAAACTCCATCTCTATCAATCAATGCGATTTTTCCTGACAGATCATTAACTATACCGATTGGTAATTCGGTATTAAGATCACATGCATTTGTACCGCCTGCACTATCTTCGATAATTATTGCCTCTGCAGTTACAGGTGTAAATTCACATTCGCCAACTCCAAAAGTTGCTAGGTATCCATCGTAAGTACCTTGTATCCCGCTTGGTGAGTTTACTATTACATTAGCGTTATTAGTTCCTTGTCCAGACAAACTAAAGCCTAGAAAAATCGCAACTATTAAAACTATACTACTTTTAATATTTATCATATGCAGTTTATATGTTCTGTTATAAATTGTAATCAACTTAAAAGTAGGAAATTATCAAAAATAACGCCCAACTATTTAAGCTATATCATATTTCTTCTTGTCTTTATAGAGACTCAGCCATAAATCACTCAGTTTTCCATAGTTTACAGGTATAACGCCTTGACTATTGCATACGTCTGCTGCAGCCAAGTTGGCGATGATCGCCATATGATTCATATTGCATTTACTTAGATATGATAGCGAAAGGATGGCAATCACCGTATCACCAGCTCCACATACATCCACTATATTATTTGCGAGACTTGGGTATAGTTGGGATTTTTTCTGAGAAAGGCAGTATATACCATCTGCCGACAGCGTAATAGCAGCTATCTCACAATTAGATTTTTGCAAAATTGTTTTTGCAGCTTCTTGATATGATTGATCCGGAATTGCCCAATTTATTTCTCTTAGATTAGGTTTCACTATAGTGACATCTTTATATCCAAAAAAATTGTCTTTTTTTGGATCTACGAAAATCGAAAGGTTATTTTTTTTCGCAATTGCAAGAATTCTACTGATTGATGTTTTGTTCAAGACTCCTTTGTTATAGTCTTGTAATATCAAACCGTCGATCTTCGCACTGTTTAGTAATACTTCAAAGTGCTGAATAATTTTATCCTCAATTTCTCTTGAGATATTATGACATTCTTCTTCGTCAAATCTTATGATTTGATTTTCATCATATAGTCTGGTTTTAGCAGTTGTGATTCTTTGATTATCTATTAGTATTCCTTCTTGCGCTATTTCATTTTTGATACATAGCGATTTTATTTTCTCTCCATTTTGATCCCCACCAATCACAGCTATCAGATAAGGATTAGAATCCATCGCCTTTATATTCATCGCTACATTACCAGCGCCTCCTAAATTATAATCATCTGATTTTACTTTAAGAATTTTGGCAAGAGGATCTTCCTTGGAGGTGTCCTCAACATTCCCATAGTAAAATTGGTCAAGCATGACATCTCCTATGATAATGATATTTTTATTTTTTTGAATCGGGAATGACTTCATCAGATTAAGCCAGTTTTTTTCATGTGATTATAAATAGACTTTGTAGCTCCTTTATTATTTGTAATGTACTGCTCACAGGCTAATGTAGCTTTATCATAATTATCCTTTGATTTAAAATAATTTAGCGCGTCTAAAATTTTCATTGGGTCATCTATTGAGATAGCAGCTTTAGCATCTATAAGATTTTGAGCCTCTGGAAATTTATTATATCTAGGACCAAATATCATGGGTGTTTCTACTATACAAGATTCTAAAATATTATGAATGCCTTTATCAAAACCGCCTCCAATATAACTCACCCATGCATATTTAAATAACGAAGAAAGGACACCAAAAACATCAATGTAAATCAATGTCGCTGAGTCGTTTTTTAGATTAGAATATTTTACTAAATCTTTAGAACTTATTTTGTTATAAAAATCAAATGTTTCATGTGTATGTTCGTGTGGAACAATTACAAGTACATATTCTTCTGCAAAATATTCAATAATATTTTCGATAATTTTATGGTCGCCTTTCTCTGTACTTGCACAGAGGATTATTTTTTTATTTTCATTTATTATTCTAATAGGGTTGGAGTTGTTCTCTACATTCAGAACTTGATCTACTTTTGTATCTCCAACTAAAACACTATTAGTAAATCCTTTATCAGTTAAGAGTTGAGAAATCTTATTGTTGATCGCATAAAAATATTTTATGGATTGCAGCTTTTGATGAAACCACTTTGCATACCATTTGAAAAAGTATTGATCTTTATCTAAGTAGCAATTAATTATCACTAGCGGAATTTCTCGATTATCCAGTTCAATAATATAATTATACCAATATTCAGATCTTACAAAAATAGCTAAGGACGGATTTATTTTCTTTATAAATTTTTTTGCATTTCCTAAGGTATCTAATGGTAGATAATAAGTAGGATATTCTGATTTAGCATGGATAAAACCTGAAGGAGAAAAAAAGGTAAATATAATCTGGTGACCAGATTGTGTGAGGAGGGAGGCTATGGGCAGTGCTTGTTTATATTCGCCGAGAGAAGCACAGTGAATCCAGATACAACTATGTATCCTTTCGTTTATCTCTTCTTTTTGACCATTGATCCATGCCTTACTCTTACTATCAAAAAAGCTAGCTAAGTAAATGAAACTATAAAGTAACCTTACACCAATATTGTAGATCAATTTCATAGACGCGTTAGTATTGATCAATAAGGATGATAGAATTCTTATTTACCATTAAAGAGAAAACTTTAAATATATAATATGCATATAATCAATCAAGTACGTATCAAAAGAATACAATATTAAAACTATCGCTAATCAAGTGTAGTATAGCTGCTAAAATTTGTGTCTTGTTTATGTCCATATAGGATATTGGTGATGGTTTAGTATACCATAAACCAATGATTACGTTAGTGTTTATATATTAAAAAAGTCTAATAATGTGACAATTACACATTATAATTTTTCATAATGTGTTATCTTTATAGATATAATGCCTAAAACAATTTTAATTACTGGAGGAGCAGGATTCATTGGATCTCATTGTGTAAGACACTTTGTAAACACATATCCTGAATATCACATTATTAACTACGATTCGCTGACTTATGCGGGGAACATTGAGAGTTTATCAGATATAGAGAGCGCTTCTAATTACGAATTTGTAAAGGGAGATATACGAGATGCTGAATTGTTATCTAGACTTTTTGATAGTTATGAGATAGAGGGAGTACTTCATTTTGCAGCAGAATCACATGTTGATAGATCTATAGAGAACCCTTTAGCTTTTGTAGAAACTAATGTACTAGGTACGTGTGCTCTATTAAATGTTACAAAGAACAAATGGGGAGACTCAACCGATAATAAAAAATTCTATCACATATCTACAGACGAGGTATACGGCTCTCTAGGAGAAACTGGTTATTTTTTGGAGGATACACCTTACGATCCTAGATCTCCTTACTCAGCATCTAAAGCTTCTTCGGATCACTTTGTAAGAGCTTATTACCATACTTACGGGCTACCCATATTAATCTCTAATTGCTCCAATAACTATGGGCCATATCAATTCCCTGAAAAGCTAATACCATTAATGATTAATAATATTATAAATGAAAAACAACTTCCCGTATATGGTGATGGGTTAAATATCAGAGATTGGTTAATGGTAACAGATCATGTAGAGGCGATAGATGTGGTTTATCACAAAGGTAAGGTAGGAGAGACCTACAATATAGGAGGTCATAATGAGCGGACAAATCTAGCTTTAGTATATGCCCTCTGTGATATTGTAGACAAAAAGTTAGGAAAGGTCGAGGGGCACTCTCGCTCATTAATATCATTTGTTACAGATCGTCCGGGACATGATAGGAGATACGCTATAGATGCAGAAAAAATAAAAAATGACCTTGGCTGGGAGCCTAGGTATACCGTAGAAGAAGGATTAGAAGAAACCATTGATTGGTATCTAAATAATACTAAGTGGTTAGAACACATCACTTCTGGTGAATACCAGAAGTATTATGACAAACAATATAAATCATGATTATCCAAATTGACATAAAGAAGATATTACTTAATATTCTTCTTATTTGTTTCTTGACACCAGTAGTAGCTCAGCAAATTCCTACACAGGTACCTACAGAGGCGGAGGCACGAAGTGAGTTAGCCAAGAGAGGAATAGATGAAGCAGTGATGGAAGCAGCTCTGAGAGCAGAAGGTATCGATCCAGAGAATATGCAAAACCTTACTCCTGCACAGGTGCAAAAGGTGATAGAAATAACAAAGAGATTAGAAGCAGAAGCATCTACTGCAGCTGTTGATGAAGAAAAATCAACTACTACTTTAGATACCATACCAGAAGATATTATAGATAATATTCCAAGGGATCTTACCGATCTCAAATTAGACTCCTTATTAGAACTTAATCAAGACTCTATTCTACTTGATAGCATCAGGCAGAAAATGATCTATGGGCATGATATATTTAAGACTGGAGACGTCAGGATTTTCAAGCAAAGCTCCGAGATAAATGCACCGGGTAGTTATATCTTAGCCTCAGGAGATGAGATTACTATTTCGATTTTTGGAAATTCTCAACTAGAAGAAAAACATGAGGTCAGAGCAGATGGTTATATCAGAATCTTAAATGGACGAGTAAGATTACTCATGCGTGGAAGCTCACTAGATCAGGTAAAGCAAAAAATACTAAGAGCATATTCGGACTATTATCGATTTAAACCGAGTGAGTTTGAGGTGACCCTTAATCAAAGTAGAACGGTCAGTATTAATATTTTAGGAGACGTAGAAAATCCTGGGACAGTTACCATGTCTGCACTTAATAGCGCATTCAATGCATTAGTCAGTATAAAGGGACCTACAGAAATAGGATCTGTGAGAAAAATTAAATTGATTAAGAATAAAGGAGGCGATGTAAAGGAACTAGATGTTTATAAATACCTAACAGATCCTAGATTTGTAGATGATTTCTTTTTAGAAGATAATGATATAATTCACGTACCAGTCCAAGGTAAAGTAGTCACCATTATAGGTGAGGTAAAACGGCCCATGCGCTATGAATTACTTGACAAGGAAGGACTCAAAGCCCTATTAAAATATTCAGGAGGATTAACCGATAGAGCGTATAAGAAAACTTTCAGAGTCAAAAGGTATGAGGACGATGTGAAGAAAGTTTCAGATATTCCTTATTTAGATTTAGTCAGATCCAATGGGGATTTTGAATTACTAGACGGAGACGAGATCATGGTAGACGTAGTCAAAGAAGATCCAAGGAATTTCGTGTCTGTAATAGGAGAGGTAATTAACGAAGGGGAGTTTGAGAAAAGTGGAGGAATGAAGTTGTATGACTTACTTCTTTTAGCAAGGTTAAAGCCAGAATCTAGAACTGATAAAGCATACTTGATTAGGACAAATCCTGATGGAACATATTCTTACGAGATTCTCAATATAGATGAAGTGCTTAGGGATAAAAACTCTAGCGAAAACTTAATTCTAGAAGATAGAGATGAATTAGTCATCTGGTCTAAAGACAGATTTGCAGACGCAATGTTTGTAACGGTCGAGGGGGCAATCAGAGAAGAAGGTCAAATTCCTTTTGATAGAGCTCAGAATTTGAGAGTCCTGGATCTTTTAGAATTTGGAGGAGGTCTTCGTCGGGATGCTGATAATATAGCCATCCTGCACAGATCAGATCCACTGATCCCTAATGAAATGCAGTATATCACAGTAAGGATAGATGAAATATTAAAGGATGGAGCCAGTGAGCAGAATGTTACCCTAGAGCCATTTGATAAACTATATATCGTTTCTAAAAATGTTTTTGAAGAAGAGACTTTCATCAGGGTAGGAGGAGCGGTCAATCAGTCAGGCACTTTTGTTTATGGTAAAGGTATGACCATAGAAGATGCTCTTACGCTAGCTAATGGTTTTCAATTAGCAGCAGCGACTAATAACATCGAAGTCTCAAGAATAATAATCAAGGATAATGAACCGACCACTACTATCATTGCAAACCTTAGTGTCGATAGAAATTTTAATGTAATAGATGGAGAAGATTCAAAATTTGTGCTTCAGCCCTTCGATAACCTCTTTGTAAGATATGTGCCAGAATTCGAATTGCAACAAAATGTGACAGTGCAGGGAGAGATTGTATATCCTGGACCATATAGTATCATCGATGATAATGAATCTATCACTAGTATACTCAAACGTGCTGGAGGACTAACAAAGGAAGCATTTACTGCTGGGGCAACACTCTACAGAAGTCAGGATAGTCTGGGATATATCGTGATGCGATTAGATGAGGTAATTAAAGATCCTAAAAGTATTTACAATTATATTCTTAAGAATGGTGATGTCATCACTATACCTAAGCAAAAAGATTTTGTAACCATAAAGGGAGCTACTAGAGCAAAGGAAGTTCTAGCGGATAAGATAGTTGGTAGAGATAGTACGGTTAGAGTTGCCTATCATCCTGGCAAAAATGCCAGTTGGTACATAGACTACTATGCAGGTGGTATATCAGAAAAAGGAAAAAAGAATAGAATATTCGTAGAGCATCCTAATGGTGAGATAAAGCAAACAGAAAGATTTCTCTTCTGGCGTAAGTATCCAGAAGTACGAAAAGGATCTGTAATAAAAGTAGGTGTAGAACCGCCTAAAACTATTGAAGAGGGACAAAAAGAAGAAGTCAACTGGACTAAAATCCTTGGGGATTCTGTAGCACAGGTTACCTCTATACTTACATTAATTTTGCTAGTGCAACGACTTGATTGACGCTACGTATAATATGTAGGTATTAGCCAGTAATGCCTTTGATGCCGGGTAGTTTTTTACCTTCTAGGTATTCTAACATGGCGCCACCACCAGTTGATACGAAACTGACTTTATCTGATAGACCTGCTTTGTTTACGGCAGCTACAGAGTCACCTCCCCCTATCAAAGAGAAGCTACCATTAGATGTTGCTTCAGCTACTACTTTTGCAGTAGTCATGGTGCCGTTAGCGAAATTTGACATTTCGAATACCCCAAGAGGACCATTCCATAAGATAGTCTTAGAGGCCTTTAATACTTCGCTAAATTTTGCAATAGCTTTTGGACCTATATCTAATCCCATCCATCCTTCAGGGATTTCATCGCTGTCCACTACTTTGGTTTTTGCTTCATTGTTAAAATCATCTGCAATTACTGAGTCTTCTGGTAGATAGATATCTACATTATTTTTCGAAGCTTTATCTAGAAGTTCCAACGCAAGCTCTAAGTGACTTTCTTCGCACAATGAGTTTCCGATTTCTCCGCCCTTAGCTTTAACAAAAGTATATGCCATACCACCTCCGATGATTATGTTCTGAGTAAGTTCCATTAGCCGCTCTAATAGCTGAATCTTATCAGACACCTTAGCTCCACCTACGATAGCTGTTAATGGTCGATCTGGACTCATTAAAACCTTATCAGCATTTTTTATCTCTGATTCCATTAGATATCCAAAAGACTTTTCTTCCGGCTTAAAGTGGCTAGCCACTGTCGTCGTAGACGCATGAGCACGATGTGCAGTTCCAAATGCATCATTGATGTAAATATCTCCAAGATTGGCAAGCCCTGCAGCAAATAATTCATTGCCCTTAGACTCTCCTTCATGGAATCTAGTATTCTCTATTAACAATACTTGACCAGGATTTAGGAGGAATGATTTGCTCCTGGCTTCGCTACCTACGGTGTCGGGAGAGAAGATAACTTCAGTATCTAATAATCCTTTTAAATGAGCTACTAGATGTCTGAGCGTAAACTTCTCTACATCTATAGAGCCATCTTTAGTAAGTTTTTTTTGAGGTCGTCCTAGATGAGACATTAAGATTACCGCTCCTCCTTGATCCAGCACATGTTTTATTGTAGGGAGCGCTTTCTGGATTCGAGTATCATCAGTGATTTTGTACTCCTTATCAAGAGGTACATTAAAGTCTACTCTGATTAGCACTCTTTTATTTTTAAAGTCTAAGTTTTTCATCTAGGCGGTTATTTAATTAAAAAAACACCAACCGAAAAACGATTGGTGTTGTTAAATTACTTTTTTTAAAGTCTATACTTTGCTCACTAGGTCTGCGAGTCTAGCAGAGTATCCTGCCTCGTTATCATACCAAGCTACAATTTTAACCATCTTACCCATCACATTAGTCATCTGTGAATCAAATATGCAAGAGTGCTTATTGCCTACAATATCAGAGGATACTAGAGGATCTGTCGAGTACTCTATAATTCCTTTGAAATCTCCTTTCTTTGCAGCTGCTTTAAATGCTGCGTTTATAGATTCGATGGTAGCGTTTTTCTTTACGATCGCGTTAACCTCTATCATTGATCCTGTTATTACAGGTACTCTAACAGCAATCGCAAATAATTTGTCTTTTACAGGTGGATATACTTTCCCTACTGCGCTTGCAGCTCCGGTAGTTGTAGGTATGATATTATAAGCTGCTGCTCTCGCTCTGCGTAAATCTGAGTGAGGTGCATCTTGTATCCTTTGATCAGAAGTATAAGCATGAGTAGTCGTCAGCGCTCCTTGAACAAAACCAAAGTTCTTGTCTAGTACTTTCATCACTGGCGCTAGACAGTTAGTAGTACAGCTTGCGTTAGAAAAAATCTTTTTCTTCTTTGAAGCGTCTTTTGAATTTACACCTAGTACAACTGTAGTGATATCATCACTTTTCGCTGGTGCAGATAAGACAACTTTCTTGGCTCCAGCCTTGATATGCATCCCTGCACTCTCAGTAGTCCTAAAGATTCCTGTGCATTCAAGCACCACATCTATTTTCATTTCCTTCCAAGGTAATTTTGAAGGATCTCTTTCTGATGAAGCAGCTATTCTATTTCCATCGACTATTATGTTCTTAGAAGTAGAGCTTATTTTATGATTAAATTTTCCGTGCGCACTATCAAATTTTAATAAGTGAGCAAGGGTAGCATTATCTGTAAGATCATTAATTGCTACAACATCTATTCCTCTTTTTCCGAATAGATTTCTGAAGGTAAGTCTTCCGATTCTTCCGAATCCGTTGATTGCGACTCTTGTGGGCATAATTACTTTTTTTAGATTATTTGTATTCTAATGCTGCAAAGCTAAATATTGTTTGCAATTTATTGAAGTATGAATGATAATTCAGAATAAAATTCTATAATATTCATATTTATGAAATAATGAAGCTTATCTCAAATTTGAATCTATTTATTGTTTTATGAATTTTTTAGTAATGCTTTGGTTTTTCCCTTGGATGGTTATCAAATAGATTCCAGGGTTTAGTGTGTCACTATTAAAGTGGACTACGTGATCTCCATTATTATAGAACTCTTGGGTTCTGATCGTCTTTATTTTAGCCCCATTAATATCTGTGATCGCAATGCTTAATTGCTCCCCATGTGTCACATTAAATTTAACATTCACTAAGCCATTGCCTGGGTTAGGAGATATCAATTCGATAGTACTAGTTGCTAATGCTAAGTCATCTGTTGAAGAAGTCAAGTCTGCGAAGATTATTTCTTCGTCACCATCGCGGTAAGGTATATAAGCGATGGGCAGGTAATACATTTCGTCCGTTGTATTTTCTCCCCATGATACGGTACGTGGAGGATTACTTGGATTGCTTGGGTTCTCAGCAGTGTTGTCATAGGTTGCGATGGCATGCACCTTAGATCCTTTTTCCGCTACTATTAACCTATCAAAGAAGTATCCGCCTTGCCAGTTAAAATCCCACTCAGGTATCTTTATTAAATTGATGCTGTCTCCACTTGTATTCTCAAGGTATACTTTCCAATCTTGTCCCAGTAGATGCATGTGAGGAGTGATACCGATCATACTTATATCTTCTGGTATCGTCCATACTCCATGAAATTGCTTGACGGTATTTTTTGTAATTATGAATAGATCATTAACCACACTTGGCAGAGGTACCATAATATGTGTATCTACACTTCTTTCTATCTCTTCCTCTTCGTCGGCAAAAAATATATTCACAGTCGTTAAGTCTGTTTGATCAGTTGGCCACGGTGCATAGTGCATTTGGATCACTAAATCAGATCCTGCTCCGATTGTTTGCCCTAAGCCTTCAGGGTAGAAGATTGGTTTTTGGCCAGGTACATATCCAGGATATTGCTTCTGCGTAAGTATGCTCTCTAAATCATCACCTGCGAATCCGCCAAAACCATCAAAACCATACTCTGGTGTTAGTGCATCGTTCTTCGCCGCTTGTCCACTTAAGTCTTCAAAAAATAAAGCGTGGTGAACGATCTGTGGATTACCAGGCCTGAGCTCAATGGCTTTTAGGATTTTGTCTTCTGACAGCCCAGTGGGTAAGACAAAATATCGATACTCATCTCTATTGTTTCCTTTATGCAGATAGGCTTCTGAAAATGACAAGACTAAATCTGGTTCGCCTAAAACTGATCCATCTGGAAAATCGGGAAACATAGGTGCCTCTCCCGTTCCTTCAGGGCTTCCTGCATCTACCCATTTGGCAATTAAATCAATCTCTTGATCCGAAAGAAAATTTTCTCCTAAGAAGTGCCTGAACGAGGGGTCTGGTTTCCATGGCGGCATATATTTAGTGCCTGTTACATATTTTATCGTAGACGAATGATTTTTGACCTCGGAATAATTAGTAAGTGACATCGGACCTATTTCTCCAGATCTATGGCAAGTTGCACATTTGATATAGATGATCGGCGCTATATCCTCATTATAAGTTTGGCCAAAGGCCTGACTAAGACCTGCTACGTAAGCTATGCTAACTAAAATGAATAAGGTGATTTTATTTCTCATCTATAGATTATCATTGTAATTAATGAAACAACCTATCGGTTGTGTCCTCGATATTAAAATATCTTTTTTTGAAATTATATTGTCAAGTGTGGTTCTTAGATCAAATGTTTTAATTATCCGCCTTCTTTGCCCTATACTAACATACCGATCATCTATTCTACCACTGTAAATTATTTTGTCCAAAGTATGATCATAAACAAAAACTTCAGGTAGGACATTTGCCTTAAACTTCTTAGATAATTTCTTGAAATAATCGGTCTTTAATTCAAATCCTAAATCAAATTCATGTTTGAATTTTTCTATGTTTTCCTTCTTAGAAGAGAAATTGGGGAATACGCCTACAAACTCAATTTCTTCAGAACCATAGATTTTATATAATTCATTTATCTCTGGACCATACTCTCTACAGATCTTGCACTCATCCAATAAGAAAAAATATACAGTGATCTTTGGTTCTATTAGAGGTGTTTCTGACGGTTGATTACAATTGCAAAGTGTCAACAAGGAAGTCAAAAACAATACTAGATACATCGATGCAAAGTTACAAGTTTGTAAAATCAATGTCAATTTCTATCACCAGTATGAATAGCATCTTTACGTCCGTAGGTGCTCTTAAGAACATAATGTCTAAATATGATAAATGATTACCATAAAAAGAATATAAGACCGAAGAATACATGCTAATCGAATTATAATACTGAAAAAACCGACAAAATTATATAAATGTTAAATTAGGGTTCTTCAGTTATGTTTTGGACTAATAATTTTAAGATGTTGATGGGTACTTTACCTTTGCGCCCTTCAAATAAAAAATTATGACACAAGTTCTAGCAGATCAATATATAATAGATGGATTCGACAAGGTAAAAATTAACCATAATTTGGTGCCAGCATCTTTGGTAGAAAAAACGATTGTTCTAAAACAAGGCAAACTTAATAGCACCGGGGCATTAGCTGTAAATACAGGAGAATTTACGGGTAGGTCACCGCAAGATCGATTTATTGTTAAGGACGACATCACCAAAGACAAAGTGGATTGGGGAACTATCAATAAGCCTTTTGATGCTACGAAGTTTGATCTATTAGAAACCAAGGTTGTCAATTACCTCAATGGTCAAGAGGAGATTTACTCTAGAGATGCTTTTGCATGTGCTAATCAGAAGTACAGATTGTCACTGAGAGTATACTGCGAATATCCATGGCAAAATTTATTTGCCCATAATATGTTTTTAAGACCAACGAATAAAGAGCTAAAGGGATTTACCCCAGAATGGGAAATCCTTGCTGCACCAGGATTGAGAGCTGATCCAGAAATTGATGGAACACGCCAACATAATTTCTCGATTATCAACTTTACGAAGAAGACTATTATTATAGGAGGAACTGCCTATACAGGTGAGATCAAAAAAGGGATCTTCTCCGTCCTTAATTTTACTTTGCCTACAGAGCATAATGTCTTGTCAATGCATTGCTCTGCTAATGTCGGTTCAGAAGGTGATACAGCATTATTTTTTGGCTTATCAGGGACAGGAAAGACCACACTATCTACGGACCCTAACAGACGGCTTATCGGAGATGATGAGCATGGATGGTCTAAGACTAGCGTTTTTAATTTTGAAGGAGGATGTTATGCTAAGACAGTAGATCTATCTGCTACTAAAGAACCACAGATCTGGGATGCAATAAAATTTGGTGCATTATTAGAGAATGTAGGCTTTAGAGAAGACGGATGTACCGTTGATTATGAGAAAACTGAAATTACTCAAAACACAAGAGTCAGTTACCCCATATATCATATAGATAATATCATGTACAATTCAAGAGGGGATCTACCGAGCAATATTTTCTTTCTGACTTGTGATGCATTTGGAGTACTGCCTCCGATATCTAGATTGACGGTTGATCAAGCTATGTATCACTTTATCTCAGGATATACAGCTAAGATTGCGGGGACGGAAGAGGGTATCACCGAGCCTCAGGTTACTTTCTCCAGTTGTTTTGGGTTACCATTTTTACCATTACACCCTACTGTATATGCAGAACTATTAGGTCAGAAGATTGCTAAAGGAAATGCTGTTGGAGATGGTGAAATTAAAGTGTGGTTAGTTAACACAGGTTGGTCAGGTGGACAATATGGAGTGGGCTCGAGGATCGAGTTATCTTATACTAGGGCAATGATTAAGGCGGTATTAACTGGAGCGCTAGACAAAGTAGACTATAGGACTGAACCCTACTTTGATTTATCTATACCTGTAAGTTGCCCTGATGTTCCCAATGCATTATTATATCCTAGAGATACGTGGAGAAATGAGGAAGACTATGACAAAGTGGCAAAAGATCTTACTGATAGGTTTATCGTTAACTTTGCAGCCTTTAAAGACAAAGCGACACCTTCAATAATCAATGCAGGACCAAGAGACAATAAATAAATCGGAGATATATAGTCGATATCCTCTTGGTTTAGTAATAAATAATAAGAACTAACGGCGAGAATGAATAGCGATAAAGGACCCATTAGAATAGAACTGCCAACCATCTTTGAGATGGGTACGGTCAACTCCTATCTATTTAAAGATCCAGAGCCGACATTGATTGATTGTGGAGAAAAATCTGATGCTAGTTGGAAAGCATTGCTGCAAGGGCTCAAGAGGGAAGGCTTAGTCATAACTGATATTGAAAGAATAATCATAACGCATGCGCACGTAGATCATATGGGAATGGCAGCTCAGGTAGCTGACGCGTCTGGTGCGAAGGTATGGGTGTCTGATATGGTAAAGCCGTGGGCTGTAGAATTGCCAAGGATGCAAGCTGAGAGATGGGATACTATCATGACCTTGTTATCAGAAATCACAAATAAAGAAGATTCTCCCATGCATCAGGGATTCGCACAATTCTTTAATAATTATAAATCATATTGGGACCCTATACCAGCGGATATCATAGAAACTTTTAGTATCGACGATAAACTCTCCTTAGGAGATGGACAATGGGATGTGATGTACGCTCCTGGTCATTGTATTAATCAGACTTGCTTCTACAATAAGGAGTCTAAGGAATTAATTGCGGCAGACATGTTACTAAGGATAGCATCGACACCTGTAATAGATGCAGACTTAGAAGATCCTAAGAAGAGGGCTGGTGGCCTTGCTGTGATGATAGAAACGATGAAAAGATTCATGCAGTTAGAGTTACAGACGGTATATCCTGGACACTATGATCCCATAATAAATGGAAACGCTTTACTAGAGAAACAGCTACATAGAATAGATCAGCGAATAGCGCAGACCTATGATTTGATTTCAGAAGGGTCTAAAAGCTTTTTTGAAATACTCAATAGCATGTATAGAGGTAGAGTGAGTGGACCTGCTATCCCGATGATGATAGGGTATTTAGATGTTTTACTTACAAAGAAAATGATATCTACTAGCCAATCTGATGTCGGTTTGAATTATTCAATTATTGCTAACTAATTGACAATCAATAGGTTTTAATCAGTTATCATTTTTTTCATTTTTATTTTGCACTTCGAATAGGGGTTTGTCGTAGATGCTGTGTCTCCTTTCTGTGGTACGTTAGGCTAATTGTCGTCTATTGTACTTTTTTTACACCAAACGAATTTTTACAATGAAGCTTTTACACACCTTGCTTCCGCAAAGGAAGCGACGACACTATCGTATTGTCTACGCATTTGTCGTTATCGTATTTATGAGCGCCTTCCCTTCCTATTCTCAATGTGATATCAACATATTTCAAAACGGTACTTCTACTGGTGGCTCAGTTAGCTTGATGCCTTGGTTATCCTATACTAGCGGATGTAACATTGCCGACGACTGCGGAGCTGTGACAGAACTTGTTGTCTGGGATATGGATCATATAGACCCTTGTGATGAGGACTTGCTAAAACCAAATATTGAAAATGCTAAGATTGATGTAAGTACATCAGTCTCCTCGACAAAGCCAGCTTATATCAAAGGAATTAATAATTCTTCTAGAGCTATGGCGCTGGACAAAGGGCAGTCCACTAAATTTAAAATAAACTTTAGCCCTAAGGCTGGTGAGCGTGGCCAAATCATTAACCTGATCTATAATGTCAAAAGTGTTACTGATGCTGCAGATCTAATATGTGATACACGATCAAAAGTGATCAAAAATGCAACTAACGCAGATTACTCTGTAACCATCTTGTCTAGGGGTAAGCAGATGTATATGAGTCTCAAAAATATAGGTGATCAATGGGACCAAGTGATAATTGATTTGGACTTTATATCCGAAAAAGAAAATCTTTATGCTCAAGGTGAGCCTTTAGATCTTGAGGTTATCTTCACTAATTTTACTACTTCTAGCAACACGATGTTAGGATTAGATAACTTGATAGTAGAAGGAAAAGAGTGCGTATTTGATGATAATTTAGCCTACGAGTGGAGTACTGGAGAGACTACAGAAAGGATATACTCTATAAAAAAAGGAAATTACTGCGTAACAGTTACAGATTGTAATGGTTGTCAAGCAGTAGATTGTATCGATGTTAATTAGGGATTTACAACCTTTATTTTGAACAAGTAGAATCAGTCTTGAAAATAATTTATTTAGATCAAGATTAAAAACGAAGGAATAACTGAGGTTATATCCTTGTTTTTCCTAACAGAGCTTTATTGATTAAATTAAATGCAGACGACACTCTTTCACGGCTAATAAGTATTTTTTATAGAGATGTATTCATCCTCGCTCAATGCCTTAATGCTCGCTGTTACTTCATTTTTATTAATAAGAATGTAATCTGTATCAAAAGTTGAGATCACGAAAATAGGTATTGCTTTATTTTTTAATATTTCAGCAACTCTGCTGATTATGCCCACTAACTCAAAGTCTAATGGACCCAGAATCTTTAAGCATTTATATAGTTTACTTATTTTTTTTGAGGCAAGTAAAATACTAGATCGACACACTATTGATAACTCATCTTCCGTCTTGCTTATATGATACATAGGTTCGTTGATCAGTAGACCGATTGGGATCTTATCAGTCGAATCAAAACGATGAATTACATATTCATGAGGCATTAAGGACATTTCTATTTTAGATATCGCCATTTACTTCGTTTGATTGTGTCAAAATAATTATAAAAACTAGAGCATTACTAACCTTAATATTTTATTTTCGGAAGTCTAAACGACTACTAGTTATGTACAGATTAAAGTTTTTAATAATACCAATAATATTTTTACTGTGTGCTTGTGGTGGGGAGACGCCCAAAAAGAAACCAGTAAAAAAAGTAAAGAAGTCAAATACTGAAAAAGTTGCCAAGGCTTCAGGCCTCAATGGTAAAAAACTTTTCATTACTCACTGTTCCGTTTGCCATATGCCTAATGGACTAGGGGTAAAGGGAGCATTTCCTCCTCTTTCTGATACTGAATGGACTACTGGCCCAGCGGAGGTGATGATTGATATCGTCCTTAATGGATTTAATGAGCCTATAGAGATCAATGGTGATAAGTATGTAACACCTATGGCCGCACTTCCTCATATAAAAGATGATGAGTTAGCTGCCATACTTACCTATGTAAGATCAAGCTTTGGTAATGACGCTTCTGCCGTGACTGCTGAAGAAGTAGCTGTAGTAAGGGCAAAAGGAAAGTAAGCCCGCTTACTCAGGATATGAAAATACTGAGGCGGATCATTTTGATCGTTGTAATATTGAGCTTAATAATTGGAGGTGTAGGGATATTATTTTGAGCCTATACAACTCCTAAATTTATAGCTAATTCTGAGATACTATTAAGACAATCAGGTTAAGCCAAAAACCTATCATCGATGACTCCTTACATCTTGCTCTAGCCGAAGAAAATAAATCTTACGGATATAAAAACATCGATTGGTGATCAGAGTCGCCAGGAGAATTGATGAGTCCAGAGCTTCCCTTGGGAAGTAGTGGACGTGTTAACAGAGCACTCGATAAGAGGCGAGATAGGTGAAAAGATAAACCAACTTAGAGATCCATTTGTATTTGATAATGTGGATAGCTTTACTTGTTATATACTGGAGGTGTAGAGCAAGCTATCGGTATGGTAAAACTAGCGTTGATTAAATTTTAAGACTTATAAAATCATTATTTTCGGAAGATGAAAGCAATTACTGTAAATAGTCCTGGAGGCTTAGAGAACCTTAAAGTAGTGGAGAAGGATCAACCGACTCCAAAATCACATGAAGTCTTGATAAAGTGGCATGCGACGTCTCTTAATTATCATGACTATCTAGTTGCGATTGGTGGTATCCCTGTACAAGACGGTAGAGTACCGATGTCTGATGGTGCAGGAGAAGTAGTAGCTGTAGGTAGTGATGTTATGGATTGGAAAGCTGGAGATAAGGTGATGTCGATGTTTTTTCCGGGGTGGATAGAAGGAGTACCAGAGCTTAGAAAAATAGCAGCTGTATCTGGAGAAACTATAGATGGGTATATGAGTGAGATGTCATGTGTATCTGCTAATAGTATTACTAAGATACCAGATGGATATACCTATGCGGAAGCAGCTACGCTTCCATGTGCTGGGCTCACCGCTTGGAATGGCCTGATGAATACGGGTAATCTACAAGCAGGACAATCTGTCCTGATAGAAGGAACAGGCGGAATGTCTATACTAGGATTACAACTTGCTAAAGCAGCAGGTGCTACAGTATATGCCACTACCTCATCAAACGAAAAAGCAGAACGACTTAAAGAAATGGGATGTGAAGCTGTTGTTAACTATAAAGAAGATGAAAGATGGGGTAAGACCTTGTTTAAGATGACGGGAGGTATCGATCACGTCTTAGATGTAGGAGGAGGTTCTACGATGAAGCAAAGCATAGAAGCAGCAAGGATAGGGGGGTACATCACTGCAATAGGTATATTGAGTGGTGGGAGGAAAGGAGAGATTACTTTCCCTAAGTTATTCTTCAAATTTATCACGATGAGAGGTATTGCCGTAGGAAGTCGCGTTATGCAAGAAGCTATGACTGCATCTATCAATGTAAGTGGTATTAAGCCAGTAATTGATAAGAGTTTTGCCTTTGATCAGCTAGCTGATGCATTTAAGCACCAAGAGAGTGGTAAGCATTTTGGTAAGATTGTTTTGGAGTGGTAGCTTATAGCAAACAGACTTACAACAAGCTTATCGCTCTAAACTAAGATTTATATGAGTTAATGGATTAATGGGAATTAAGCGATTGCTAATTCTCTTCGTTAATAAAATAAAGTATGAGATTCTGTATTCTCACTTAATTTTGTAAAAGTCCACTCTCCATAAAAAATTCTTAGTTTCAAAATTCTTAAGATTCTTCAAAATACCAGCAAAGCTATATTATGCTATCTTCTTTATTTCTACTGCTTCATTTTAAAATACTTGATTGACAAAGCATATTCTTGCTGCTTAGCCTCTCTCTCTATATTAGCTGTTTTTTGCACTATTAAATTTGCTTTACTAGTCAATATTCATTCTGTTATATGATATGTTTCCCCATGATATTTTATAGAATGATGGTACTGAGATGACGTAGAGGCATAAAAAAAGGCTGCCCAAAACGAGCAGCCTCAAAGTTGATTTATCGGTTTGTTATTTATTAATACTTACCCGATAATTCTACTCTTCTATTCTGAGTTCTACCTTCTCTTGTAGAGTTATCTGCTCTTGGTCTGTACTCTCCTTGTCCAGAAGTAGTCAGCCTTGTTGCACTTATCCCTTTAGTTTCTAGGTATTTTTTAACAGCATTTGCTCTATTGATTGATAGATCTAAATTTCTGTTTTCGTCACCTACATTATCTGTATGACCAGTGATAGTAACCTTAAGCGCTTGATCACTACTCATGATTGCTGCCACTTCGTTTAAGATCGCAAATGATTCAGTCTTAATAACTGCTTTACCTGTCTCAAATTGGATATCACTAAGTGCTCTTGTGAATACTGAAGTTGTAGTGCTTGGTACAGCCTTGATTTTAGGACAACCATTAGAGTCTACATTTCCTCCTGCTTTAGGACATCTATCATCTTTATCTGCTACACCATCATTGTCACCATCTGGGCAACCATTTACTGGACCAGAAGTATTAGGGCATGCATCTCTATCATTTGGTACACCATCGCCGTCACTATCAGAAGGACAACCATCAGCACCATCCCCTGCAGTAGTAGGACACTTATCATCTCCATCAGCTACTCCATCACCATCACCATCAGGACAACCCATTACGTTACCAGCTGCATTAGGACACTTATCATCCTTGTCTGCTACCCCATCACCATCACCATCAGGACATCCATTTAAAGTACCAGCTGCATTAGGACACATATCATCTCCATCAGCTACGCCATCACCATCTGCATCTGGGCAACCCATTAGCGTACCTGCTACATTAGGACATTTGTCATCATTATCGATCACACCATCAGCATCACTATCAGGACATCCGCCATTTGTTATATCTCCAGCTGCCATCGGGCAATTATCATCACTATCTTTTATGCCGTCAGCATCACTATCAGGACAACCTTGGAATGCTTTAAGTCCTGCAATATTAGGACACATATCTTTAGAGTCTTTTACACCGTCACCGTCTGCATCTGCTGGGCCATCAGCTCCAAATGTATAAGTTAATTTACCGATTACTCTTCTTCCTAATTTTGGGAAGTTTGGATAAAATCTGTACTCTGTATCAAATAAATTCTGAGCAGTCACGTCAAGTGCTAGTCCATTATCAAATCTATAACCAACACCTGCATCTACAAGATTTCTTTCTTCAGTATCTCCTGAAAAATCTCCTTGGAATACTTCATAAGTTGGATCATGCTGAAATGCTGCATTACCTCTCCATCCAAATTCTGGAGCATAAGTGAATCCAGCTCTCCATTTATTTAGTGGAGCACCGATACTTGTTTGTTCTGTTACGCCGTCACTATCTTTTATTATAGGATTAAATATATTTTTTGAGATATACGAATAATTAGTAAATAAAGACAAATCCTGACTTACATAATACTCTAATCCCGCATCTACACCTGTATAGCTAAAATCTTCAAATGTTCTATAACCTGCTGCTAGGTGTGTTACTCCATTCTGAGGTGCGCTATCAGCGGGCACTGTTGCTAGTATAGCATTATCACTTAGAGGTTTTATACCTGCTACAAATGCATCACCACCTGCAGAATAAGCTCCACCTATTGCGCCTAATAAGGCATCTGCAGTTGGTCCAGCTGCAGGGTTAGCGGCTCCGCCAAATAGATTAAACATGAATTCTCTTAAACCAGGTGTTGCAACAGCTCCAGCTAACCCAGCTCCAAGGCTCTCTATACCTCCTAAAGTATACCCAGGGCTTATAGCAGTAAATAAAGTTGCACCATTGATGGTCTTATTATACACATCTACCATAACTCCTAACTTATCCCCGATGAGCCCTTTATAACCGACTTCCCAAGTATCCTCATATCTCAATGATGCAGAAGGTGCATCTTGTACGCCTAATGGTTGACCGTTAAATAAGTTAATTCCCACAAACTGACCAGTGGTTCCCTGAGGAGTATTGACAGGATCGTTTATGTATCCTTGGATAGCACCTGCTATCTGTGTTGCTTGTGCCATAGCAGTTGCAGCAGCTTGATCAGCTGGTAAACCAGCAGCAAGCAATTGTTGTTCTATACCTGGTGTTAAGTTGCCTATCAACCCTGGCACTAACTGAGCTTGAACACCTGCATTAACTGCTCCAAATGTATAGGCGTTAGGCATTCCTGGCGTTCCTAAAGGAAGGGATGGTAATCCGAGTAAATTATTAAATACGATCTGCCCGTTATTAAATGTTGTTTCTCTTTTATTTCCAGTTAACCAAATATCCATACCTGGAAGTACTCTCACAGGGAAGTCAATATTTACTTGTAATTGTGAAGGTGCCCCTACAGCTTTATTAAAACCACCTCTAAATGTATGTCTAGGTGATGGTTTATACACTAGTACCGCTCTTGGTTGAAAAGCCGTTTCGTCTAGGAAATTAAACTTGTCAAACCTACCTGCTAAAACTAAATCAAGTTTATCTCCAAGCGCAAATTTTCCTTGTAAGTATGCTCCTACAATTCCAAAATCATCATCATCTTCTTCTCTTCCGTATACAGAATTGCCAGTATCAGCGGTAGAATTTCTATAATCTACACCTGCTGTGAAGTTAGAATTCAACAAGCTAGGCACATCAAAGTTATATTGTACTTGTGCTTCTGTCTGGGTTCTTTTTATCCCTGTAGTATTTCCAGTTTGATATAACCATGTAGGTTTGTCATCTGTTCCACCATTATTATTCAGTATGAATGCTTGCGCAAACAATCCTCCTTTTTGAATTCTTGCTTGGCCATAAAATTCTCTTGCTTGGCTTAAACCCTCACCTTGAGAATTATAGAATACTGCACTACCTGAGTTTGTACCACCTGTAAGTACGACAGAGAGATCATCCTGTGGTCTAAATTCAAAAGTAGCGTTAAGCATATCTGACTGCCAAAAATCTTGCATCATGTTACCATCTCCGTCAGGATCTAAATCAGCTTCACTTAATAATTGAGTACCCTGTCCTGTTGCATCTACTATGCCACCAACAATTGCTGGATTAGATACTGTTCTCGAAAATTTAGCAATCTGAAGTGCATCTTGTGGATCATTAGGGTCTAAAGTAAACTCCCCACCTTTTCTATAAGAAGCATTGATCTTAAAACCAAACTTATCTGACACCTTAGTAGCGTGTCTGATTGTACCGCCAAATGTATTGAGCTCTCCTCCCATCAGTTCTACAGTTGTCCCTGGCATATCAATAGCAGACTTTGTGATAAAGTGAACTACTCCTGATGTAACACCTGGTCCATAAAGTGCAGATCCTGGACCTCTAACCACCTCTATTCTCTGTAAATCGATATTACTTAATGGAGAGTTATTAGAGTCAAAAGTACCCAGACCTGGTCCAGACAATGATCTATAATCTATAATCGGAAATGATGCAGATCCAAAAAGTCCACCATCACCTCTTAATTGAATATTAATTCTTTCTGCAGATTGCTGCTGGATTGTAACCCCAGGCATACTTAGCATTTGCCTAGCTGGATTGGTCGCTGGTGTTGCAGCCATTTTCCTTGCACTGATTACAGAAATAGAAGCTGGAGCTTCTTGTATTTTCTCTCGCCTTCGAGAGGCTGATACTACGATCTCATCGGTAAGTAATAACCCTTCCATGAGGCTTATATTACCAACATTTGCTGAGGTAGCGGTCATAGTCTTAGAAGTATACCCCGTATAACTAATCTCTAGTTCTACTGGTAAAGACTGAGAGGTGTTAATCTCGAATGTTCCGTCAAAATCAGTGATGGTTCCCTCTGCAGTACCTGCAAGTAACACATTAGCACCTATTAAGACTTCTCCTGTGTTGTCATCTGTAACGACACCACGAATAGTGGTCTGAGCCGATAGCCCAAAACACATAATAGAAAGTAGTAATATGAAACTACTTTTAATAGCTTTTCCAATTATCATTTTAGTAAATTTTGATTGATTCCAAAGGCAAAATATCATTTTATTTGGGCAAACCACATTATATCTATAACAAAAATTTAACTCAGAGTAAAATCTGAAATTTATCTAAACCCTGAACAGAAATACATTTTGGTTTTATTGGTTGATAATATTTCAAGCACTAGCTTAAACGGAAAGAATATTGATAAAAATCAGTATAAGATTCTGATTTTTAGTTTTATGTGATCGAGAACGAAAGAAAGTTTTAAACCAATTTTAGTTTCCCAAAACTTGAATAAAATTAAGCTTAGTGGTCACTGCTATATGTTAATTTAATTTGGGACCTAATAATATCCATACTTTCGATCAGCTTTCTCGAAAAATCTAAGGATAATCTATCGCTTTCTCTATTTTTATGGCTAATGCACCGATTTACTTCCATGATCTCATATGCATATCCTCGATAGTCATCATCAAATGTAAAAACCTCTAATTGTCCATTTTTATCATTAATGCTCATGGACTTAGACTCATGCCATCTGCTATTTATCTCAATATATTTATCTGGTCCATAGATCTTCGCTACCGTTTTGGTATCTGCAAGGATTGTGCAGTTGAGACTTGCCATCGCGCCTGATCTCCATTTAAGATTCATGGTGGTAGATTCATCGACTCCAGTTTTACCAATTGTTGCATGAGACGATATTTCATCTGGTTTGCCAAGCAAAGTGTGACATAGGAATAATGGATAGATACCTATATCGAGTAAGGCGCCACCGCCCAAATCAGGATCAAATAGACGACTACTTGCATCGAACTTTGCGTGGAATCCAAAATCAGCTTCAATCATTTTAATGTCCCCAATTTCGCCATTACTGATTATCTCCTTTAGTTTTTTCATATAAGGGAAGAACTGAGTCCAAATAGCTTCCATTAAAAATCGGTCATTAGCTTTAGCAGCATTCACCATTTCATTTACCTCCCCAGCATTCATAGCGAATGGTTTTTCGCATAAGACGTGTTTTTTATTTTCTAGACATAGTATGGTGTTATCCTTATGGTAGGGATGTGGTGTTGCTATGTAGACAACATCAATATTTTCGTCAGCTGCAAGTTCCTCGTAAGATCCAAAAGCTTTGTGTGCTTTATTCACCTTGGCAAAGCGTATAGCTTTATCAATGGATCTAGAAGCTACTCCATACAACTCACAGCCTTCTACTTTATGAAAATCTTCTGCAAATTTTCCAGCTATTTTTCCACAGCCGATTATTCCCCATTTAATCATAGTCTATAGTTTTTAGTGCCTTAATGCATTCAATAATAAATGTAACTATGATTATCGTTGGCAACATCCAATAAGATTGAAAATATATCATAATTTTGGCTTCACGGGATGTGGCGCAGTCCGGTAGCGCACACGGCTGGGGGTCGTGTGGTCGCAGGTTCGAATCCTGTCATCCCGACTATTGATATTTTAAATGAAGGATAATCAGTTAATTAAAATTTAGCGGGGTCGCCTAGGAGCTCAATATTTGTGACCTTTAAATTTTGGCTGCAGATTTTATTGCAAATCTTTGAAAGGAATAAGGAGAATGACCTCCATTTTTAAATTCTGATTTTAAGCTGTTTGTTTCCCATCAATTCTGAATGGGCTTCCCACCTTCGGGACAACTACAATTTGAGCACTTTCAAAATTTAGGAGAAGTGGCAAGCTAATATCAATGGACTCACTATATCTCAATAGCTTCAGAAAAATTATATCCTTTTAATACCTGTCCTAGAAAAAGCGAATGAAGTAGGAGGAACGATATTACCATCCTTCTAAAAGTTATAACATCTTCTATTCTCAATTTTTCAAGATATTATTTCGGCAAGTTTTTTAAAAATAGCTTTTTGTTAAAAATTATTAGTCATTAATGACTAATAATTAAATTTGTCATATCTTGTAGACAACCGTATAAATAATTCAAATAGAAACATGAGTGTATTGAAGTCTAATATTAATGTCAAGAATCGAGCTTCGCAGGATAATAAGGAAGAGATGTTGAATTGGTTGAAGCAATTGGACGAGCATATGAAAGAGAGTCGTTTCCAAGGAAAAGACCGCCATATTGCTCGCGCAAGAAAGCGTAATAAATTATTAGCACGCGAACGCATTGAATTGGTATTGGATGAGGATAGCCCATTTTTAGAATTATTACCCTTGGTCGGATTAAAGGCGAAAGGCTTTGGTGCAGGAGGTACCTCCGTTTCAGGAATTGGTTTGGTGCAAGGAAAGTTATGTGTTATCAACTCTAATGTAGGTACTAGAAAAGGGGGATCGGTTGATTATTCAACGATGATGAAAGGAATGCGAGTTGCAGATATTACGCTTGAAAATCGCTTGCCTTGTATTAACATGGTTGAAAGTGGTGGTGCAAATTTACCAGACCAAGCTCGATGTTTCAATATAGGCGGACGAGGGTTTAGGGATATTACGAATCGTTCGAAAGAAGGATTAACGACTATCTCTATTGTATTTGGAAATGCTACAGCAGGAGGAGCTTATGTGCCTGGTATGTCTGATTATGCCATTTTTCAAAAAGAGTCTGCAAAAGTTTTCTTAGCAGGACCTCCATTAGTAAAAATGGCTACAAGTGAAGAATCCACAGCAGAAGAGTTAGGTGGAGCAGAGATGCATAGTAAAGTATCTGGTGTAAGTGACTATTTAGCCGAAGATGAATTAGACGGTATTCGAATTGCCAGGGATATTATGCGATATGTGAAGGTAACCCTACCTCATCTAAAACCTAACGGTCCTATCAAGGAACCTCTTTTTTCTGCCGAAGAAATTCTTTCTGTTGTTTCTGCGAATACTAAAGTACCATTTGATATCCGAGAGTTAGTGATGCGCGTAGTTGATGGTTCTGATTTCTCAGAATTTAAACCTGATTATGGCAGCACTTTAGTAACAGGTTTCACTCATATTCATGGTTACCCATTAGGGATTATCGGTAATAATGGAGTGATCTTCTCAGAGTCGGCTAATAAGGGCGCCCAGTTTGTTCAACTTTGTAACAAAAATGATATTCCTATTCTATTCATCCATAACACGACTGGTTATATGGTTGGGAAGGCTTACGAAGAAGGTGGGATCATTAAAAACGGAGCTAAACTGATCAATGCAGTATCGAATAGTGAAGTGCCACATCTCACTTTAATGGTGGGCAATTCTTATGGTGCAGGTAACTATGGTATGAACGGACGGTCTTATAAACCTCGCTTTTTGTTTACGTATCCTAATGCTAAGTTAGGCGTGATGGGTGGCGAGCAATTAGCAGGAGTAATGGAAATTGTGCAGCGTGCTTCTGCTAAATCTACAGGTCGCGAATATGATGAAGAACAAGGAGCTATGTTAAAACAAATGTTGATACATGAGGCAGAATCAAAATCTTCTGCTTGGCATTCTACTTCTGAGTTTTGGGATGATGGAGTAATAGACCCGAGAGAAACTAGAAATTATTTAGGATTTATTCTCGCGGTTGTTTATAGTCAATCTATTAAAGGAACAGATGGCTACGGGGTCTGGAGACACTAGCCCGATCTCAATTATTTTAAATAGGTCAAAAATCATAATTCATACATCATAAATCTATCTAATCTAGATGTATGAATTATTGAATCATCTAATTGAAAGGAAATAAGGATATGACAATTAATTCAATACTCATTGCCAATCGAGGAGAAATTGCCTCTCGAATTATTCGTACCTGTAAAAAAATGGGCATCAAAAGTATTGCCGTTTTTTCAGATGCAGACAGTGAAGGTTTATTTGTAAAAGAAGCAGATGTAGCTGTTCATATTGGGGAGAGCAGCCCAGCAGCGTCTTACCTCGACCAAGATAAAATTATCCAGACCGCCCAAAAGCATGGGGCAGATGCGATTCATCCAGGCTATGGTTTTTTATCAGAAAATACGGGCTTTGCCAAACGATGTGAAGATGCAGGCATCATTTTTATAGGACCCAATCCTGCTGCCATTGAAGCCATGGGGTCAAAATCGAGGGCGAAATCTATCATGCGAGAGCATGAGGTGCCTGTGATTCCAGGGTATCAAGGGGAAGACCAAAGCGTTGAGCGTTTGGTAAAAGAAGCTAAAAAGGTTGGCTTTCCTTTATTACTAAAAGCAACAGCAGGTGGAGGTGGAAAAGGAATGCGGATAGTCAACAAAGCAACAGACTTAAAAAAGAATATTGAAGCAGCAAAGCGGGAATCAAAATCATCCTTTGGGGATGATGAATTGATTATCGAACGATATATTTCAAAAGGTCGGCATATCGAGTTTCAGATTTTTGGAGACAAGCACGGCAATGCCATCCATATCTTAGAACGAGAATGTACGATTCAAAGACGTTACCAAAAAGTATTGGAAGAAAGCCCTTCTCCTGTATTAGATGAAAAATTGAGAAACATCATGGGGGAAGCTGCGGTGAAGGCAGCCAAAGCATTAAACTATGATAATGCAGGTACGGTAGAATTCATCTTTGATGATACGACCAACGACTTTTTCTTTTTAGAAGTCAATACTCGATTGCAAGTAGAACATCCCGTTACAGAAGAAGTGACTGGTTTGGATTTGGTGGAGCTACAGATTGAAGTAGCAGAAGGGAAGCCTTTACCTATTCAGCAAGAAGAAGTTAAAGGGAATGGCTATGCCATCGAAGCCCGTCTGTATGCAGAAGACCCAAGCAATGATTTCCTACCAGCCACAGGTGGCGTTCATTTATGGGATGTACCAGAGGTAGAAGGATTAAGAATAGAAACCGCAATTAAAAGTGGTTCAGAAATTTCGATCCATTACGACCCTATGATTGCTAAGGTTATCATATGGGATAAAAGTAGAAGAGCAGCGCATAGAAAAATGAGCTATACGCTTCGGCATTTAAAATGCTTAGGCTTGACGACTAATCAAGATTTCCTACTACATCTTTTTGAGCAAAAAGCGGTTCAAGAAGGGAACTACGATACCCATTATATCAAAAATCATTTTGATGCGAGTGCCTTCAATCAAAGATCCGAGGAGCAATTAGCAATAGCAGCGATTGCACCTACATTGATGAATTGGTACGAAAGAAACCAAAAAAGGACTTTATTGCGCAGTATCCCTTCTGGCTGGAGAAATAATCGATATGCACCGCAAGCAGTTACCTACCTATTTGGTGAGGAAGAACTAACAGTAAATTATATTGCTCAAGAAAATCAAAATTTTGAGTTTCAAATAAGAGAGACCAAGCACGCTGTTTCCTTAGTAGAAGTCAATATGCCACATATATATTTCCGTGTAGATGGCATTCAGTATCAAGCTTCCGTTGCTCAAAAGGGGAATCAATACTTTATCCATCTCCCAGAGACGGGCAATATCTCTTTAGTGAAAAAAGCACGTTTCCCATCCAAGGAGAACGAAAAAGTAGAAGGGGGCTACGAAGCACCAATGCCTTCTCAGATTATTAAGGTATTAGTAGAAGCTGGTCAAACCGTAAAAGTGGATGACGCCTTAATGATTATTTCCTCTATGAAAATGGAAAATACAATTACTGCTGAAAAGGAGGGTACCGTTACAGAAGTATATGCTACCGAAGGACAAAATGTGGAGGCGGGATTTTTATTGCTGAAAGTTGAGTAATGATTTAAGGAGCTTATGATGGTTTATGCCTACAGTCACCAAAGCTATCCAGCAAACAATGCATACTTAGCTTGAATTATCCTGCAGATTATGAAGGATGGTAGTACTTAGCTTAAAACATTTTAGTCACTAATAACTATTATGTGAAAAAGAATTAAATTAGAAACATGAAGATTGCGACTAAACAAAAGATAATTGATAAAGCAGTTGAACTATTTAATGAGAAAGGATATGCCTCTGTTACCTTATTTGAGATTGCAGGAGCATTAGATATGACCCGAGGAAATCTGACCTACCACTTTAAAGATAAGGAGGTATTGTTAACAACCATAGCAGATAAATTTTGGTCAAGAATAATGGAAGAAAGTCTTAAAACTAGATTACTTCCCTCTTTTGAGAATTTACATCATGCAGTAAATATTTTCTATAAAAGCCAAAGAAAATATGCTTTCATTTTTTTAGATTATCACGTTCTGAATCATCCAGCTATTCGCCAACAATTCAAGGAAATGGCTGCTCAACAAATTAAAGAGAGTGAGGCAACAATCGCATTTTCAATTGCTGCTGGCAATATGCACCCAGAACCGTTTGAGGGTATATATCACAATCTGGCATTCAGTACTTGGATGATCTCTTTTTACTGGCTCAATCAGCAAGAGGTATTAGGAGAGGACGTAGATGATTTTGCACAAAGAGGAGAAATGAAAGTCTGGAGTTTATTAATTCCACATTTAACAAAAAAAGGATTAAAAGCTTTCAGGAATTTTTTCGGAAAAGATTATCTCAAAAAATTAGGTGAATCGTTCGAAGTGGATATTTCTAATTATGTTCGATTCTAACTTAAAAATCCTTGCGGTCGAAGTAATAAACATAAATAAAATCCTTAGTAAAAAATATGCAAATTTTTAAAACCATAGATAAAGAAAGTTTTAATCAACAAACCTTTGCTTTCTTATTAGTAGAAGAGAAGAGCAATGTACTTACCATTACGTTAAATAGAGAGAATAAGCGGAATGCACTTCACCCTCAGATGGTTAATGAGATAGCTTATGCTTTTCAATATGCTCATTCCAATAAGGATATATGGATGCTTATCATTCAAGCAAAAGGAAAGGTCTTCTGTGCTGGAGCTGATCTAAAAGCTTTTGCAGGAATCATTGAACCCAATAACTCTACTATTCCAGAAGCTAGTGAACCTGTCCTTATAGGCGAACTATTTAATAAAGTCTATAAACCGACCATCGCAAAAATTACTGGTGATGTTTACGCAGGAGGGTTTTTCTTTTTGGCAGGCGCTAATATTGTGATTGCCCAAGACAATGTGAAATTTGGTTTACCAGAAGTAAAACGTGGACTTTACCCAATGCAAGTCATGGCGGCTTTACTACAAGTCATGCCTGCCCGAAAGGTAGTAGATTGGTGTATTAGAGGATATAATCTACCAGTAGAAGAAGCAGAAAGATATGGCTTAGTTACAGAAGTGGTATCGGAATCAAAAATAGATGATACAGTTGAAAATATCATCGAAGAATTAATACAAAATAGTCCATCGGCTATTCGATATGGTTTAATTGCTTATGATGAAATTCAACCGAAAGGAGCAACGCATAAATATCTTTATGAAATGCTACAAAAAACCATTCAATCCAAAGATGGAATAGAAGGTTTAAAAGCTTTTAGAGAAAAAAGAAAACCTGTTTGGACAGGAGAATAATAATTGTTTGATGGCTGTATGCAAGACGTTATAAGCCAATCCTCAAACCATAAATCGCAAAATAAAACTTAAAAAATGGACAAGAATAAAATTATCATTTCCGCTTCTCTTACAGGTGGAGCAACTAATCGTTCGCATTGTCAATACATCCCTTATACACCTGAGGAGTTGGGAGAAGAAGCTAGACGTGCTCAGGAAGCTGGTGCTTCTATTGTTCATATCCATGCCAGAGAAGATAATGGAATACCGAGCTGGAGACCAGAGGTGTTTGCAGCTATTCAGCGAGAGGTTAGAAAATATTGCCCTGACATTCTCATTAACTGGTCAACGGGAGCTATTGGATTAAGTGTTGCTGAACGAACTGCTCACCTTCCCTTAACTAAGCCAGAGATGGCGGCCTTTAATATGGGTAGTATGAACTATGCCATTTTTTCTAAAAGCAAAAAGAAGTTTTTGTGGAATGCTGTTTTCGAAAATTCTTTTGAAACCATGTCGGAGATTGTTGCCGTCATGAATGAAAATCAAGTTTGTCCAGAAATGGAATGCTTTGATACAGGCCACATCAGAAACGCCGAACCCCTTAGAGCAATGGGATTAATTCCTGACAATGCTTGTTATAGTTTAGTAATGGGGGTTTTAGGAGGCATTCCTGCTACACCAGAAAATCTTATTCATCAAAGTAAGCAAGTACCTGAAGGGTCTTTTTGGCAGAGTATCGTCATCAGTAGAGCTCAATGGAAATTAACCGCACAATCAATTGTGCTAGGAGGAAATATCAGAGTTGGCTTAGAAGATAATTTTTATTTGCCTAATGGCGAAATGGCAAAATCAAATGGAGAATTAATTGCCCAAGCAGCAAGTTTGGCGAGAACAATAGGTAGAGAACCAGCTACTATCGCAGAAACGAGAGAGTGGTTAGGAATTACTAGAGTGAGTCAAGCACCTAATGAAGTCACTGCTTAATAAATTCAAACATTACCTACTTAGTAACACTCCAAAGTAGTCAGGTTGATATTGGTCTGACTACTTATCATCAAATAATCACATTCATGTTTAAACAAAATACATTTCAAGATCAGATAGCCTTAGTTACAGGAGGACGTTCTGGTATTGGGTATCAAATCGCTAAGGACTTACTCCAAATGGGGGCCAAAGTGGTTATTTGTTCTAGAAAGGAAGAGCCCTTGATGAAAGCTAAAGAAGAACTAAGTGCCTATGGTGCGATAGAAGCTAAGACTTGCGACATCCGAAAAGAAGAGGATATTCAAGCGTTAGCTGATATGATAAAAGAAAAATTTGGACGACTTGACATCTTGGTGAATAACGCAGGTGGGCAATTTCCAACACTAGCAGAACATACGAATAACAAGGGTTGGAATGCAGTGATAAACAATAATCTCAATGGGACATTTTATATGACTCGTGATATGGCAAAACAATTCTTCCTACCTCAAAAAAGTGGCGCTATCGTCAATATCATCGCTGATATTTATCGAGGTTTTCCTGGTATGGTTCATACCGGGGCAGCTCGTGCAGGTGTGGAAAATATGACTAAAACTTTGGCATTAGAATGGAGTGATTATAATATTCGAATAAACTGTGTTGCCCCAGGGACAATTGAAAGTTCTGGTTTAAGTACTTATCCGCAAGCCATTCAAGATATGTTTGAAGAAGGTCGAAAAGCCAATCCTTTAAGTCGATTTGGAACGGTAGAAGATGTTTCCAATGCTGTGTGTTTCTTAGCAAGCCCACTGTCTTCCTATACTACGGGGATTACGCTTTATGTCGATGGTGCACAACACTTAAACTCTGATAAAATGGGACTGCCAAATATTATGAAATCATTTATGAAATGAGAACTCGGATTATTTTATCCAACGATACAATTACGAGTTTATAGATCATGTCATATTACTATTTCACAGAAAACATGAAATATTCAGAGAAAGTCTTCGGGCTTTTTTAGAAAAAGAAGCTGCACCCAACATTTAAAAATGGGAAGTGGAGAGATTTACACCTAAGGGCATTTGGAAGAAATTGGGCGATATGGGCTTTCTCAGTCTTGCTCAAGTTTAAAATTTTGAATTAATCTTATCGCGATAGTGATTTGAAATTTTATTTCCAGCAGCCCCAATCAGGGTCTATTTTGATTTTCAAAACAAATCCTTTTATCCCGACAAATTAGAAATGAATTTAGCATAAAGTGTCAATATTAATTTTGAGAAAATGAATAGAGACCACTCGCTATCTAAGTTTTTGCTACAAATGAGTGGTAGTCGGAATAAATGTATGCAGCCCGTTGCTTAAGTAATTCTTTAGTTAGTTCTATTGCTTTGAGTTCAAAGGATAGCTTTTTTTGTTCTCTTGAGTTGAGTAAGAATAATGAGCTCTCACCGGCTTTGATATATTCTCCTATTTTCTAAGATATTTCCCTATCTAATATGATTGTCATAAAATAGTCTTTAAGACGGTTTAGCTTTGAGGTAATGGTGTAGTATGCTCAAGAATGATCATATAAACTTAATCTCAGATCCTGATCTATAGAGAAGTAATTAGAGGCAAATTATGGGGTAAAAAGTTTTAGATTATGCGGCCGCTCTTTCTAGTATAATCTTGCATCTCTTTGCTGATGTGACGGTAACCGTATGATTGATATATAAAGGAATAGATAAATAATCACCTTCCTGGAGAGAATGCACTTGATTACCGATTTTGATATCACAGGTGCCTTCTATAATTAAGAATTTTTCTAACTTATCAGTATGCGTTTCATCGGGAGCTCCGTCTTTAAGCCAGACGATTAAGCTCGTTTTTTCATCATTGCTACCAATGATTTTTCCATGCATAGATTCATAAGTTTCAGGCTCTTGCATATCATCTCTATCTATCCACTCTTTGAAGTCGGATATTTTCGATCCACTATGTAGAGATGGAGGATCTATTGGTTTTTCACCATTAGATAATCTTTTAGTATAATCCGCTACAGCAAGCATCATCGGTTTAAAAGTTGGGTCAGCTTCGATTGCATTCGAAAATGCAAGTTGCTCTAAACTCACCTCAATAATTTTTAACTCCTGTAGTAGCATTTCTGATTCGCTGATTCTTGCTTCTATCTGTTTCATTTCTTGATCAGTCATATCTCCAATGACGTATAGCTCTAACATGCCTGATATTAATATTTGTTCTTCCGTCATCATCCTATTAGCAATATTGAACTCAATAATAATATAAGACTTAAGAAAAGGCCTTTTTCTGTATTTATTAGATCTCTGATTTTTTTTAATCCATTACGGAGTCGTGTTTTGACAGTTCCAAGTGGTAAGTCAAGAATTTCTGATGCCTCACGGTGTGAGTACCCATGTAAGTAGATATGCTCTAAAACAGAACTATACTTTGGGTCTATTTTATTCAATAGTGTGTCTGTATCTATTGCATTTATATTTTGAGTTTCGGAACCTATATCATGAATTCTTAAATCTAAAGAATCAGTCTTTCGTGAATTTTCAAATTTCTGAAGTCGTTTAGTGTCTATCGCACTGTTACGAGCTATTCGACTCATCCATGTGAATAAGGAAGACTTATCAGGATCATAGCTGTCTATTTGTGCCCATATCTTTAAAAAAGTATCTTCCAAGATCTCTTCTGATAATTTTTCAGATAGTAATATTCTACAGATAATCCCATTGAGGGCAGCAGCATAGTTGTCAAAAAGATATGACAAACCACGCTCATCTTTTTTTAGTAATAGCTTTACTATTTCTGAAGTATCCATTGTGCGATAGATTTCAGGTATAATGAGGAAAATTAAAGTAATCTTAACTAAATGAAAATATTATCGAACATATGCATTTAGGTAGTGTAAAGTAATTAAATACAATTACAATTATTAATTAGCATATGTATTTCGATAACCGTCTTTAGTTAAAAGGTAAAGTACAATAGCGGTGTGCTTACTTATGAAGATATTTCCAAAGTATTAGCGAATATTAAGTAAGAGATTGAAGGATTAATTGTTAAAGAGCTTAGAGAAGAGTTAAGCTAATATCTTGAAACTCAAAAAAGAAAGTCTAAAAATTTAATCAATAAAAGCGATTACGAAACAAAAAAGAAAAAGATTTAGACTATAAAATTAGTAATGATTCCTTATTAATCCGAATCAGAATTGCTATTATACAACAACAGTGAGATTTTTGTTAAATATTAATAACTACTAAATTACATAGACATGAATGATGATAAAAAAATAACAGAAGAACTTCTTCCAGAAGACAAGAAGCGCGCTTTAGAGGAAATGCCAGATCATTTGAAGTCCTCTCTACACGATGTAAAAAATAAAAATACCATACAAGATGAAGCAAACAATAAGGAATAAGTAGTATTAAAAGATATTTTTCTTCTTTAAAGTTGACAATAGAAAAACGGAGAAATACAACCTTTTTTGATTATTTGATAATTAATAATCAAGAAGAATATGTTCTTTCTATTTTATTCTGTTTGTAAAACAGACTTAATCACTTTTCCTTCCTCCATGTCTTTAAGTGGTTTTTTAATAATCATAAAATTGTAAAATATGATCAGTTTGTCAAAAGGTAGTTTTCTGTTCGTATAATTAGATCAAGCGAGGAGGAGAATATTAAAATACTACTAACAATAAAAATAATAAGTTTTTAAACTCTTCATAAATTTGATAAAGCTTTTATCAATACTGCACAATATCATTATCCGTATCAGCGACATCTACATAAGACTTACCGGTCAATAATGCTTTCGCCAAATCATACAGTTGAATTATTTTACTGCTAGAGCCATCCCAATATTGTACAGAATCTGGAATAACTTTAATCAAAGTTAGTCGCTCAGCTTCTTTACCTTCAGGAAACCATGCCTTCATAAAAAAAGTCCATTTTTTATCGATTATGGTTGGATCATTGATCATTTCGGCAACACCAGATAATGATATGTAAGCATTTTCAGCATGATTTGCAAAACTAAAGTTGACTTGTTTGTTATTGATAATGTCATCAACTTTCCCTGAATGAATGTCTGTAAAAAACCACACATTATTTTCATCATCCACATCTGCATAGGCAATAGGACGACTAAAAAGTTTACCATTATCCTGGGTAACAAAAGTGCCAACTCTATTGTCGGCAATTAGTTCTTTTATTTTTTCTTTTTGATTCATATTTATTTTTGTTTTAAAATTTAAACTCGCTTGACCTCACTTTCTAATTTAAGCACTCGATCGCCGTCTTTTTGTTCGATTAGAAGTGCTTTATCATCTTCGCTACCATTACGTGTGACTTTATTGCCTTTGATCGTTTTTGTAATACTCTCTTTAAAAGTATCTGTGACTTTGCCTTGAGCATAACCTTTACCCCATTTCCATTTTACATTTGTTCCTTTACGAATCATAATTTCTACTTTGTATGTACCTTAGAAACAAGATGCAAATACAATATGTTCGTGTTTTTTTACTTAAAGATTATATTTCTAGGATGTATCAAAATTTAGTATTTCTTTAAATTCAACATACTGCTTAGTTATAATACAAATAGAAGTCATTTTGCAAGAAGATTCAAAGAAAAATTTGGAGTTCTACCAAAAGATTACGCTCAAACGATTAAAGAGAAATTCATTCATATAGAGTGAGTTATTATTTCAATTGTGGGAATATTCTCATTTGTCTTACCTCACGGTTCTTTTCAAATAGAAACCTAAACAGGCTATTTATACACCCATCTGGATAGCTACATCAGTATAGCTTATACATATATTTAAAGTCAAATCTCACTTTAATATTCAAATTAGAGATTAGTAGATATGCCCCATAGCTTATGGAATCGATTATATCATAAGATAAAAATAAGTAGGCTAAAGAGAGAGAATTTCAAGGGGGCTGCTAAAATCACAATTGATGATCTATTTCAGAAAATTGATGCCTTAGAAAAGAAAAAAGAAACGGTAGGAGAATCGATAAATCCTGAGGCGATAGAAGAGTTTAAAAAACTTAAAGACTCAAGAGATGATCTGCAAAACAAATATGATAAGCTGGATGGATCATCTTCAGACTCGTGGGAAGAAGTAAAAAATGCATTTACACAAAGCGCTAAAATACTAAGTAAAACAATTGTATATATAGCTAAAAAATTGAGCTAAGTATCTCTGAAAATATTATTCGGTCCACAGGTATAAAATCAAAGAATCATAATAAAGGATTGGTCTATATCAAAACCAAGCTCTTATAATTTATATATATGGTAGCCTTAAATTTCGAAACATTTTTTATACAACATAGTAGTGCTTTAAACTCCTTTGCGCTCAAACTCACACGCAACAAGATGGATGCAGATGATCTAGTTCAAGAAACAGCCATCAAAGCATATTCAAATTTTGACAAATTCAATGCTGGTTCAAGTTTTAAGAATTGGAGTTTCACCATTATGAAAAACACCTTTATAACAAAATATAAGAAGCGCAAAAAGAAGAATATAGTTGCTACTGCCGTAGATGATTTAGAATTTGCAATAACTCCAACTGCATTTATTCAAGATCTAGTCACAGAAAATAGTACCCTAAACCACCTCAAGGCATGTATAAGCGAGCTAAGCATTAAAAGTAAAATACCATTCACAATGTATCTTAATGGGTATAGCTACAAGGAAATAGCAAACTACCTTGAAATACCTATTGGGACGGTCAAGAGCAGGATAAACTTTGCTCGCAAGAAATTAAAACAGAATTTTTTAGAGGCTAATGATAGAGATGTGTATGAAAATGTTGCGGTAAGCTTAAACCTTATGGCTCGACGAGCATAGAACCCTAGGATGAGCTCTGAATCTGTTGATTAAATATTCCATTATCATAATCGCCAATTACTCGAATAATTGTTGGACTCTAGTACTTAATCAATCATAAATTATTTAAAAATGAAAAAATATGACTTTGGTAAATTGACTGCAGTTTATGTTAACTGCACTCTAAAGAAATCTCCAGCCGCCAGCCATACCAGTACGCTGATGAAAGTTTCTCAAAACATAATGGAAAATGAGAAAGTTAACGTTGAAGAGCTTAGATTAATCGACTATGATATTGCTTATGGGATGAAACCAGATATGACAGAACATGGTTGGGAGAAAGATGAATGGCCTAAGATCTTTAAAAAGATTCTAAATGCAGATATTCTTATTGTAGGAACACCAATTTGGTTAGGGGAGAAGTCTTCGGTTGCTCAAAAATTAGTAGAGCGGCTATATTCATCAAGTGGAAAAACCAATGACAAGGGGCAATACGTATATTATGGTAAAGTCGGTGGTTGCATGGTTACGGGCAATGAAGATGGAGCCAAGCATTGTGCTATGGGTATACTTTACTCTTTGCAACATATTGGTTACTCTATACCTCCACAAGCAGACTGTGGATGGCTAGGTGAAGTAGGACCTGGACCAAGTTATGGTGATACAGAGTGGAATGGCAAGAAGATTGATCCTCCAGTTGGTTTCGATACTGATTTCACAAATAAAATAGCAACTTTCATGACTTATAATCTATTGCATTTGGCAGCAATGCTTAAGGCGCAAGGTGGCTATCCTAACTATGGTAATTCTACTGATGATTGGGATGACGGCAAACGGTGGGAATTTGAAAATCCTGAGTATCGGTAATCTATTAAGAAATTATATTTTAAACAGATGAGAAAATTTGATGCAATAATTATAGGTTCTGGACAGGCTGGTACTCCATTGGTTTTTAGATTAGCAAAAGAAGGGATGAAAGTTGCGTTTATTGAAAAACAACATATTGGTGGCACTTGTCTAAATGTTGGTTGCACACCTACTAAGACCTATGTAGCTAGTGCAAGACGAATGTGGGATGCTCAAAACGGTGAGAATCTTGGTATAGAAATTCCTGAAGGTGCAGTAGCGAACATGAAAAAAATAAAAGCCAGAAAAGATGCACTCATTAAAAAATCGGTGGATGGAATAACTAAAAGTGTAGAAGACAATGATAATATTACCTTCTTTGAAGGTGAGGCTAAATTCACATTCGAAAAAATTATTGAAGTAAATAATGAACTTCTTACAGCATCAGAGATTTATATTAATGTCGGAGGTCGACCCTTCATACCAAAGGGTTATGAAGAAACTTGCTTTTTAACTAATGAGAGCCTATTGGAGTTAGGTGATCTGCCAAAACATTTGTTAATAGTTGGTGGTAGTTATATCGGATTAGAATTTGGACAAATGTTTAAACGATTTGGTTCTAAGGTTACGATTTTTGATCAAGGTGATAGAATCATTCATAAGGAAGATGAGGAAACTAGTCATGCTATTCAAAACATTTTTGAGGAGGAGGGAGTGACATTTCACCTTAATAAAGAGTGCATTTCTGGGAAACGTAAAGACGAGAATTCAGTAACTATCAAGGTGAAAGATACCAATGGCACGGAAACAAAAGTTACTGGAAGTCATTTACTATTAGCTGTAGGCAGAAAACCTAACACCGATACGCTAGGATTAGAAAATGCTGGAATAATAACTAATGAAAAGGGATTCATTATAGTGAATGAATATCTAGAAACCAACGTAACTGGTATCTACGCTTTAGGTGATTGTAATGGTCAAGGAGCATTTACCCATACAGCCTACAACGATTATGAAATAATTGTCGAAAACAAATTTGAAGGCAAAGACAGGAGAGTTTCTGACCGAGTACTTACCTACGGACTTTTTATAGATCCACCATTGGGTAGAGTAGGAATGACCAAAGCACAAGCAATTGAAAAGGGTTTAGATATTTTGGTGGGAGAACGACCCATGAGTAAAATATCAAGAGCCAAGGAAAAGGGAGAGACCAAAGGTTATATGAGCGTGGTTGTAGATGCTAAATCTGAAAAAATACTTGGTGCCACTGTGTTGGGCGTGGGAGGTGATGAGATCATTAGTAGTTTTGTAAATGTAATTTATGCAGGTTCTGGATATAAAATAATCAGGGATTCTGTACAGCCTCACCCTACCGTTTCTGAGCTTATACCTACGATGCTGGAGTCCTTGATTAAGCCTGGAGAAGACCAACAAAAAGACTAAAATATTTTAATCTAATACATGAATTTAAACGAACATTTTCTTTCCACGAGAAAACATACACTATCCATTTGTAAACCACTAACGATTGAAGACCACGTCGTACAAGTCGCTATTTTCGCTAGTCCAGCGAAATGGCACCTAGCACATACGACATGGTTTTTTGAGACATTTATTCTTAAAGAATATTCACAAGAGTATAAAGAATTTCATAAGGACTTTAATTTTCTTTTCAATAGCTATTATAATAATGCTGGGGATAGAGTCTTTCGTGCCAATCGCGGAAATATGACTCGTCCTGGTGTAGAAGAAATTTATAACTATAGAAAATATGTAGATGATGCAATGTTACATCTGATAACAAACAGTGATGACGATGCATTAAAAGATCTCATCACACTAGGTATTTATCATGAGCAGCAACACCAGGAGTTGCTACTGACAGATATCAAATACATGTTAGGTCACAATCCACTCTTCCCAGTATATGATACCGATACTACTTTATTAAATAATGAAGAAAATGAAGAATCAGGCTTTCTTTCGGTAAAAGAAGGTATATATGACATTGGATATCAGGGTACCGAGTTTTCCTATGATAATGAACTGGGTGTACATAAAGTCTACCTCAATGAATTTGAGATAAGTAAAGGCTTAGTGACCAATGAGGAATTTATTGAATTTATTGAAGATGGAGGATATTCAGACTTTAATTTGTGGTTAGATCAAGGTTGGTCATGGGTGAAAACAAACAAGATCGACGCGCCACTTTATTGGCACAAAATTAAGGGCGAGTGGCATCACTTTACATTAAAAGGCCTGAAGAAAGTTGCACCAGGATCAATTGTCAAGCATATCAGTTTTTATGAAGCGTCTGCCTTTGCAGAATGGAAGGGCATGCGTTTACCCACAGAATTTGAATGGGAGGTAGCAGCAGATAAAATGCACTGGGGTAAGAGATGGGAATGGACAAATAGCGCTTATCTACCATACCCAGGATTTAGAAAAGCAGAAGGCGCGCTAGGCGAATACAATGGAAAATTTATGATCAATCAAATGACTTTGCGAGGAGCTTCTATTGCAACATCCCCAAAGCATAGCAGAAAAACTTACCGAAATTTTTTTAATGCTGATGCCAGGTGGCAATTTACTGGAATACGACTAACGAAATGAAATATGATAGAGCAATTTAAAAAAGAGGTAGAAGATGGTTTGAGTCGAACGCCCAAAACCCTTCCCTCCAAATATTTTTATGATAAGGTTGGAGATGAACTTTTTGTAAAGATCATGCACTCCTCAGAATACTATTTGACCAGGGCTGAATTAGAAATTTTTAAAACCAAATCAGATCAGATCATTAATACTTTAGAAGTAGGTAAAGATGAATATTTTGAATTGATAGAATTGGGAGCTGGAGACGGTTTGAAAACAAAAGAGCTTTTGAACTGCCTTATCGATCGTGGGTTTAATTTTGACTACTATCCAGTGGACATTTCGCAAAATGCGCTTAACAAACTTGAATATTCCTTGAAAAATGCTTTACCTGAACTTGGGATTAAGATACAGCAGGGAGATTATTTTGAAATATTAGCTTCCTTAAAAAATTCTAAGCACCCCAAGGTAATTCTATTCTTAGGATCAAATATTGGGAATATGACAGATGAAGTTGCTGCTGAATTTATTTACCAATTAGGTTCGAATCTAACTAGTAATGATAAGTTATTGTTAGGTGTCGACTTAAAGAAGGATCCATCAATTGTATTGCCTGCTTATAACGATAGCAATGGATTCACACGAGATTTCAACCTTAACTTATTGAGTAGAATTAACAATGAGTTAGGCGCTGATTTTGATGTTACACAATTTAGTCATCAACCAGCATATTCTGAGAGCGAAGGTATAGCTAGAAGCTTTTTAGAGAGCTTGAAAAAACAAGAAATTTATATTGAGGCTTTAGATAAATCTTTTGAATTTAAAACTGGTGAAAAAATAGAAACTGAAATTTCAAGGAAGTATGACGATGAAATAATTCAGAAATTGATAGGAAACACAGATTTTAAGTTAGTCGGAAAGTTAAGTGATAAAATGGATTATTTTGCAGATTATATTTTTACCAGATTATGAATACTCTTTGATAGAATTTATTTTAATCAGTAGATTTTATCCTGCAATGAGAATCAGTTGCTTACAACATCCACGATCTGCCTATCATACATGTAAGATTTACCAAATACACAGAAGCTGATATAATGTATGGTTCACGTAAAAAGAGATCACAAAAAGGGCTCGGCATCAAAAGCTAAAAAATGACAACAATTTATTGGTTGCGAAACGACCTTCGCTTACATGACAATGAATGTCTTGAAAAAGCAATTTCTATAGGAAATCCTTTACTGATGGTTTACTGTTTCGACCCTAGGCAGTTTGAAATGTTATCACTAGGATTTAGAAAAACAGGTTACTTGAGATTCAAATTTCTATGCGAAAGCCTGAAGGATCTTCGTGACCGATGTAAAGAAAAAGGCGGAAACTTACTGATTCAAATTGGTTTACCTGAGGAAATTATACCCCACTTAATAAAGCAACATCATGCAACACATCTAGTATATCAAAAAGAAATTGCAAGTGAAGAATTAGCGGTCGAAGAGAACTTGGAGCAAGCACTGATGAAAACACAGTGTACCTCAACTTCTATATGGGGAAAGACATTATATCATATAGACGATTCCCCCTTTCCACCGAGCAAAACTCCATTAACTTCTAAGAGTTTTCGTATGAAGCTAACCAAGAATGCTGACGTGCGACCACTTATAGAAACACCCAAAAGATTACTTACAAGTCCAACTTTACATGAGTGGGGCACAATTCCATTGGCTACCGATCTAGGATATACCAGCAGTGAGATATATGAACCAAAACAGCAAGATTATATAGGGGGAGAGTCATACGGATTGAAAAGACTCAAGCAATATACTTTCGAAACAGAGCAGCTTACTAGCTATCGATGGACAAGAAATAGATCATTGGGGATGGAGTACAGCTCTAAGTTTTCCCCGTGGATGGCTGTAGGCTCACTATCTCCTCGTCAAATATATTGGACAGTAAAAAAATACGAAAAAGAGATAAAGAAGAATGCTAGTACATGGTGGTTGATATTCGAAGTGGTATGGCGAGACTTTTTTAAGTACACAGCGATGCGATTTGGTGATAAAATGTTTTATGAGGGTGGTATACGTGATAGAACCACTGAGTGGAAGAATGACCATAGTCTATTCGAAAAATGGAAAACAGGACATACTGGTATCCCATTTGTCGATGCCCATATCAGAGAGTTGAATCAGACAGGTTTCATGTCTAATCGAGGAAGAGTAAACTGTGCCAGTTTTTTGACTAGGGACTACCAGTTGGACTGGCGCTGGGGTGCTGCTTGGTTTGAGCATACTCTGTTAGATTATGACGTCTGCAGCAATTGGCTCAATTGGAATACTCAAGCTACTGAGATATGGTACACTAACCCCGTCCATCAAGGAATGAAGTATGATAAAACAGGAGCTTACGTAAGAAGATGGATCGACGCATTGGCTAATGTACCAGGTCCAATTATTCAAGTTCCATGGCTTCTTTCATTATCAGAATTAGAAGAGCTTGGAGCAGATGACTATCCCAAACCAGAAGTGATATATGCTAAGTGGAGTCGTTCTATCAATAGAATACAGAAAGCTTATCAGCAAAACCTAAATAAGGATAAGAAAATAAAAAGATAAATCTGTATATGACTCCCAATCAAACAATTAATACATGCCGTCCGTCATCAAGATATTAGTGAATCTAACGGTGGAATTTCAGTTTATATTGAGAATAAATATCCAAAAAAGAAAGCCTGTTTCGATGGAGTCTAGACTATTAGAATTAGTTATAGCTCTAAGACAGAAGCAAGTGTAAATGTTGAGTTAAACAATTCAGCATATCATTTAACTCAAATAAATAACAGTACAGAAACCGAACCTTTTCAATACAGTTGTAGTAAAGTTGCAGACATTCTTATCAATTAAATCTTAAACAAAAATTCATGAGAAGTTTACTTTGGCTTGTAGCAGTAATTTGCATTATTATTTGGATACTTGGCTTGCTAGGTTTAGCGGGTGGAATGGCATCAGGGCAATTAATCCATGTCTTGTTAGTAATAGCTATCATATCTATTCTGTTCAATATTATTTCTGGAAGAAAGCCGCTTTAGTATTTGATTCTTCCATCTTATAACTGACTTATCAATTAAAAAAATATGAAAAATTAATCGGAATATTACTAATTGCGTTTTCATTATTTCTGGGTTTCATGGGTATTACAAAATTCAGTAATAGCGGGGAATCTGTAGAGATAGTAGGGTAGAATTGTCTGCTGAAGACAATCAAAAAAAATCGACTTCTTTTGTCTATTTAGGTTTAGGTATTGCCTCACTTATCGGAGGAGTTGTCTTACTGAAGAGTAAAGCTTAACTGACCTATAAAATAAAGCGAATAAATTTTTGAAATTTTGTATTGACGGACTTTATATAAGACTGAATTTTTTTTTCAAGAATGTCACCTTATATTCGTCGCAAAGGTTTGTACACTTTTTTATAGATTTCACTCTTCTTATAAATCAGCCATTATTGGAACCAGTTATTTTCAAATAACTAGAGGATCTATTCCAATTATCATATTAATTATTTATTCTGAATTTAGATTAGAAAATATCTTCTACTGGTTAATTGTCGAGGTGCAAACTTTCCGAGAATAATCTTCAGATATTCATATGTTAAATCAACTCCATGAATATTCAATTATAAAATACCCTGGTGTAAGGTAACAGTTTTGTTAGGTTCGATTCGCAATTTGTATGTATCATAGTTAACTTAGAAAGTATATTTTATACTTACACTACTGCTACAAGAATCTCGAACATCGAGTTTTTTGTATCTTCATCATATCCTGGGCTTTAACTAGTAATCAGCGATTACAAAGTTTTTGGTCTCGTAGAGAATTCTTTGGCTAATTCCCATTACCAGGTGTCAATATTTTTTTTGAGAAAATGTATAGAGACCGCTAGCTATTTAAATTGTTGCTACAAATAAGTGGTAGTCGGAATACCCTAAAACATATATCTCAATTTTGAAGATATCAATAAGCTTGTAGCAAATAAATATAAGCAGCCCGTTGCTTGAGTAATTCTTTAGTCAGTTCTATTGCTTTGAGTTCAAAGGATAGCTTTTTTTGTTCTCTTGAGTTGAGAAGGAATAATGAGCTCTCGCCGATACTGAATTTTATGGTCTCTGCCTCAAATAGTCTAGTTGCTGATACGATATTCTTTTGCGCTATGTTTATTTGTTTGTCGACATTTAGCTGTATTTGCATCAGATTATTTAGTTGGATTTGTATGTTTTGATTGACCTGTGGTAGGGTCAGGTCTAGATTTTCTATCTCGATATCTATCAACTGAACATTCCCACGGGCTTTACGTGCGAACAGAGGGTAATAGACTTGTACACCGGCTTTATAGTCACTAGTAGAGTAAGATAGGAATCGATTATTCTCATCTACTCTGAATAGAGGATTATATTTTAGATCTATAACGGGTTTAAGGTTTTCTTTTTCGAGTCTTCTATCTAAATCAAGTTGAGATCTATCTAAGGCAAGACCTAAGATGGGAGTTAGGCTGTTGATCCGCTCATCTTGTGATAGCTGCAGGGTTGCGACTTGATCAATCCATTTTTCTTGTTGGAGTATTTCGGGAATTATTTCATCACGTAACTCAAGAGGGCTATTATTTTCTTCCCACAGATACGTATTGAGCATCTGTTTGCTAGTGTAATAATCTAACTCAGCTTTGGTCAGGCTAGCTTTTCTTTGATCTAAGTTCAATTGTGCTTCTATGGTATCCATGGCAGTGCCTACTCCCTGAGAAAACACCTCTTTGGTGATGCCAAAGGATTGCAGGGCCACAATGTTTGCTTGCCTATAGAGTAATAATTTTTGATAATTATTTTGCCAATCGATATAACCTTTAGTAGCGCTGAATAGCACTTTGTTAAAAGCTTCTATTTGTTTAAGCTCGTTCTTTTCAGCGATCAGCTTTGCTTCATCAAGCACCTTTCTTCTCTCATCATATCTTAAACCATTGCCTATAGGAAGTTTTATCCCTGCTGACAATAATCCTGAGCCAGGGAGTGTACTTTCGTTATCTAAGAATTGTCCAATATTATTCTCATATCCTGCTTCTAATTCTATCCCTATGCGGGTAGGTATTTTAATCCCGCCATCTATTTTCCGATAATATTTTTTACCATCAAAAGACTTTTTGCTTATATCAAAATCTACCGTAGGATCTGTATATCCTTTAGCTTTAAGCAAGTAGGCATTGCTCTTGTCATCTAGAAGCTTTATCTGAGACAGTATAGGGTGATTGGCCTCTACTATATTGATAAAATCCGCATAACTGAGAGTCTGTTGATCTTGACTCACAGCTAGCATTGGTAGCAAGCATAATAATATGATATCGAATATCTTCATAGTCAAGCGTTAGATCTGCTTTTGATATCGTCAAGTGTAAGATTATGTGGACAGGAGTTACCCTGTTGATCAACATTTACAAATACAATTTTCTCTATGGTGATAATTGATTCTTTATTAAATACATTACGGACTTCGCATTTAAACGAAATAGAACTGACTCCCACACTTGTAAATGCGAGACCTATTTCAATTACATCTCCTTGCTTTGCGGTATTGATAAAGTCAATCTCTGACATATACTTTGTCACTACTTTCTGAGTACCCAGTTTTGTCATAGCATAGATACCTGCTTCTTCATCTATCCACTTGAGCAGTACACCGCCAAATAGCGTATTGTTAGCATTGAGCTCTCCTGGCTTAATAAGTTTTCTTGTATAAAATTTCATGTCTATTTTATCTTTTTCATTGGAGCTTTAGTCTTAACCTTCTTGACCATTTTATTATCATAGAAGTCTGGTGGGAAGCCATTTAGCTGTCTCCATATTTCATAATAGACTGATACTTCATTTAGTAATATCAATCCTTTAACTCCACCGCCTATTCTAATTTGCTGAGGCCATGGTGTCTTCTCCTGATCCTCTGTGATAATGATACGATAGGTTCCTGCTTTCTCATTACTTACATCATTATCAATAGCATAGATCCTGCCTTCAAATGTTCCAAATGAATTTTCGGGCCAGCCGCTGAAAATGATGGCAGGCCATCCATCAAATTGGATTCTAGTCTTTTGCCCAATTTTTAATAGCGGAATATCTCTCGGCCTTACGTATACCATCGCAGCTTTTGTAAATTCTGTAGGAATGATCGTCGTCAGGTCCTCTCCAGCTTTGATATATTCTCCTATTCCTTGTTTTATGATCTTGGTTATAGTGCCGTTAATCGGTGATGTAATGTAGTACGCATCAGACCTCGCTTTGAATTTATTAAAACTTGACTCGAGCTTATTTATATCGCTATTGGTACTATATTTCATCGATATCGCAGACATTTTATCTGATCTTATTTTAGCTAATTTTTGAGCATAATCATTTTCAATTATAGCACGATTATTTTCTAGTTGGCTTATGTCATTCTGGTTGTTCTGGATTTTATTTTCAAGAGAATTTACCTTTGCTAATGCTTCACTATAGCTGAGTGTTTTTTTCTCTAAATCGGTCAACGATTTTATGCCTTGCTTATACAGTTCTTCCGTTCTGATTTTTTGATTGTTAGAGTTTGCCGCTTTTATTTTTGCGGCGGCTAAGTCTAGGCTATCAGTTTTAATTTTGATTAGGGTCTGTTTTAGTTTTATTTGATTCTGCTCTAGGGCCAAGGACTTATTTTTTAGCGTAGCATCATATTGATTATCTAGTACATTTGCTTTCTCTTGGTAGGCACTAGAGGATGATTTTTTTGCATCGATCTGGCCTTGAGTCTGATTCATTAGATTAGGATCTAGATAGTCTTCCTTAGACTCGCTGATCACAAGTATAGTGTCACCGATAGATACAATATCACCTTCTACAACTTGCCATTGTTGGATCTTTCCATCAATGAGGGACTGTATGGCTTGAGGTTTATCATATGGGTTAAGGGTGGTCACGTAGCCATCTGTTCTGATATTTTGTGTCCAGGGTAAAAATAGAGCTAACACGCAGACTACCAATACAACTGTCATAACCCTTAATAACACATTAGAGACAGACCTTTCTTCAAGTTTTTTGAAGATCGAATACTTACTTTTATCAATAAATTTATCAATAGATTTAGCACTTATATTTAGCATGATTATCTATTATTTATTTTGTAAAAATCAATTTCACCGGCCTTCAAGGACAGTTGGTTTTGAATGAAGTTATTCCATAGCTTATCGACTGATGAAACAATAACCGTCCATGGTTTATCTTTTGCAACTAACTCTTCGATTATTAGAGCCTTCTCATCTTCTCCCACATGATCTAGTGGATCTTCTAGGATGAGCACCTTTGGCTTATTAACTATAGCTCTAGCTAGGAGTATTCTATTCTTTATGTTTCTAGGTATACGCTGACCCTCTGGATCTAAGATGGTATTTAGGCCTAATGGGACGGACGATATAAACGAACTTAATCTAGTAATCCTTATAGCTTCTTTAATATCTGCTGGGCTTATATTATCTCTGCCCATGTGAATATTCTCTAATATCGTCCCTTGGAATATATCATTGCTGCTGAGAGAAAAACCGATATGTTGTCTCAAGTGTTTTTTGTCTAGAGACTTTAGTGGTAATCCTCTAAATTGTATCAGACCTGAGGTAGGTTCTAATATCCCTGCTAACAAATAGAGTAGGGTAGACTTTCCAGAGTTAGGTGGTCCGGTGATATGTAATGGTGTATGAGCAGGTAGATTTAAGTTTAAGTTATTGAGTGTTTTATTTACTGATTCGGGATATTGATAAGACACCTGATTGAGATCGATAGGGAAATCTGTTGCTAGGTCATCTACTTTTAACCCATCGATATCATCATCTAACTCCATATCAGTTACGTAACCGATTTTTTGGAGCGCAGTCAATACATCATAGACCGAATCCAGTGATTTAATAAGCTTTTCTACAGAGGCAATGATGAGGATTATGATTATCTCAGCGGCGACAAACTGCCCTATGTTCATCTCTTGATTAAATACAAGAATACTACCGGTGATCAATAGACCGGCGGCAATAAACATCTTAAACGCAATAAGGTAAAGTGATTGGTTAATCAATACCTTAAAGTGAGATTCTCTAGCATTAAGATAGTTGTTCACATGATAGTTAGACTTCTCTAAATTTAGCTCTGATCCTCCTATTAGTTTGAAAGTGACCTTTGCTCTTGCAATCTCTTCTAACCAAAAGGCTATTTTATATTTAAACTTAGACTCTTGTAAGCTAGTCTTTAGTCCTGTCGGTCCTGTGATTGCGATAATGACATATATTAAACCAATCAAGACCAGGCTAAATAGGATAAAAAATGAATGATAAAGGCTAAGTACCAGTAAGCCCACTATAATCTGGAATAGAGCCAATGAAAAATCGATTAAGATCTTTGGGAGTCCTTTCTGGATAGTCATCGTATCAAAGAATCTATTAGCTAACTCTGGAGCGTAATAGTTGTATAACTGACTATGCTTGATGGCAGGTATTCTGTATGCAAACTCGAAAGATGCTTTACTAAAAATTTTTTGAGACAAGTTTTCTACGATGCGCAGTTGAAGCAGTTGTAATATTCCAGCTAGGACTACGCCTCCTATGACAAAAGCAACTAAGATCATCCATGAGCTAGTTATCTCACCTCCTTGGATGAGATTAATAATCGCTTGTATACCGATGGGTAAGGATAGGTTAACTAAGCCATTAAAAAACGCATAGATATAGACTTGGGTAATATCTTTTTTATCAATCTGTAAAAGCTTCCTAAATCGCTGGATAGGACTTATTACTTTATCATTATTATCTGTAGATGTAGTATCCATAATGTTTTACTGATCTATTGCTTATGCGATTAATGATTATAAAAAAATCACTTTGTATATTAAGTAACTACGATGCTTCATTTTCAACAAATAAATTTGCAAGCGATGGAACAATTTATTTTTCGCTTATTGCTTGAGATATAATAGAAATATGTTAGAGGATAAAATTAATGTGTTCGGGAGGTGGGATTCGAACGAGCAGCTTTTGTGAAAATAACTTTTTATCATCAATGATAAGTTGTGGAAGTGTTTGAATATCAATTTCTTCGGTAAGTCTTAAAGAAATAAGAGCAATTTGCTCTTCTAGATCAATGTTTATTTCGTTTTCAAGGGTTATGTGCTCTAAATTGTCAATGAATGATTGCTTTGTTAAAGATAGTGGCTCATTAGAGTTAATGACGCAAAATAAACAGCAAAGTACTATCGATCTAATAATCATGATGCAAATATAAACACTATCCAATATAATAGCAATACTATCATTAATTATTTTTTGAAATGTTTTTCTGTCTAACTCTATAGTGAATAAAATTCTCTTTTGTACGGTTTAGCTTTGTGGTATTGGGCCAATATAGTCAAGAATGATCATATAAACTTTATCTCAAATCCTGATCAAAAGAGAAGTGGTAATAGGCAAATTATGGGGTAAAAAGTTTTAGATTATGCAGCTGCTCTTTCTAGTATAATCTTGCACCTCTTTGATGATGTGACGGTAACTGTATGATTGATGTATAAAGGAATAGATAGATAATCACCTGCCTTTAGAGAATGCACTTGATTACCAATCTTGATATCACAAGTACCTTCTACAATTAAGAATTTCTCTAGTTCATCTGTATGCATTTCTTCAGGAGCACCCTCCTTTAGCCAAATTATCATTGTAGTCTTGGCCTCATTGCTACCTATTATTTTGCCATGCATAGAATCATATTCGTCTGGCTCTTGCATGTTTGTCTTATCTAGCCACTCCTTGTAATCTGATACTTTGGACCCTGCATGGAGTGATGGTGGATCTACAGGTACTTCACCGTAAGTCAGCCTTGTTGTATAGTTTGTGACAGCCAACTGCATAGGTTTAAAGGTGGCGTCTGGCTCGATTGTATTTGCAAATGCATACTCCTCAAAGGCTTTCTCGATTGCTCTTACTTCTTTTTGTAGGACTTTAGATTCACTTATTTGCTGTTCTATTTGTATTAGCTTCTGGTCGCTTAAATCGCCGATTACGTATAATTCTAATACGCCTGATTCCACTATTTCTTTTATGGTATTCATCCTACAAGAAATATTGAAATTAAAAATAGCATAGTCATGAATAAATTCTTCTCATCACCAATAAATGCTCGTAACTCTTTAAGACCATTCCTTAACCTAGTCTTAATCGTACCTAGAGGAAGGTCTAGCTTTTTAGCAGCCTCGCTATGAGAGTATCCTTGCAAGTAAATATGATCTAACACTATTTTGTGTTTCTCGTCTAAAGAATTTAGGAGGCTACTTACGTCTAATGCATCGGTTGGCTGATTTTCTGTTTTCCTATTATGAATACTTAAGTCGAGAGAATCAGTTATTTGATTGTTTTCATACTTTTTTAGGCGTTTTGCATCGATAGCACTATTTCGAGCTATTCTTGCCATCCAAGTAAATAGAGTAGATTTATCGGAATCATAGCTATCAATTTTACCCCAGATCTTTAAGAAGGTCTGCTGTAGTATTTCTTCAGCTAGTTTTTCTGATAAGACTATTCTATAAATAATACCATTGAGAGCACTGGCATAGTTGTCTATGAGATAGGATAGACCCCTTTCGTCTTTGTTTTTGAGAAGCCTTATTAATTCTGTTATCTCCATTTAGTGACCTAAAATCGTCTATATAAAGGTAATAGATTGAATCAAATGTACTTAACACATTTTAAAATACTTTGGCAACTATGTCATATGAAGCAAATTAGAGAAGGTCGCCAAACCTTCTCTAAAAAATCAACTATCAAAATAACACAGAGTCTCATATATTATTGAGACTTTGCTCTATGTTTCTCATTACTAATGGACCTAATTCAAAGGCCGCATCTTTTGCTTCGTTTAATAATATTTCTGCATTTTTAATATCTCCGTGTTCTAGCAGTATCAAGCCACTATTATATACCAGTTCTGGCTCAAAACTTTTTCCAATTACATGATCATTGATTAATTGGGCCGCTTCGGCAACCTCACCATTGACTAATTTTGCTCTTGCTAATAGCTGGTAGGTCATTGGGGTAGCCCTTTGGTCGATTTCATTTTGAGCAATGGATATTATATCCACCTTTTTGTCTTTATCATCTAGATATAGTTCTATTAGATATTTTTTATATAAATTTTTATACACACTATCTTCTGCTACGGTCTTAAACTCTTGTATCAACTTATCATATTCCGCTTGCGAGTTTTCTAACTGGGCAATGTCGGCTAGCAATAATTTGTAGTCCGGCAGTTTAGTTTGGCTGTCAATAGCATTAAATATCTTTTTGGCTTCTTGTAGGTTATTATCTTTTGCGTAAGCTATATATCCTATGCCTTTAAGCACGTGATGATTTGTAGGATCGAGTTTTATTACTTTCAGAAAAGTATCATAAGATTTTTTGACCTTTCCTTGATGACCATACATATCTCCTAGGCTTGCAAGTGACCAGGTATACAGATCTTCGTTTTTGTCCTTGACTAAAAGATTTGCATTTTCCATGACTACGACGGCACTATCAAGATCTCCACTATGGTCTAAAAACTTACTATACCTAGCGAGATAATCAAACGACTCATAGTTTCTTTGGGAGTTCATTATATGACTTGCTTGATCATACATTCCTAGTTCCATGTAGGCATCATACATCATAAGTATTGCACCATACTTTTCTTTTGCAAGAGGGTAGGCGTCTTCTGCATAACTTAAGGCTTTATTAAATTGATGCAGTTTGATAGCATTAGCACTACGCTTGAGAAGAAAATTACTTTTCCGATTCCCTACCGTTAGGTTAGTAGCTGTTGCGTATAAAGTATCTACTTCTTCTAGATATTTCACTTCACCTGTGAGTTCAAATTGCTCATCTCTAACTGTAGCAAGTTTGTCATAGAAGGTATATCCGGTTGGTTGTTGTGCCAATTTATTTTCCCAAAATTTGACTTGGTTTATTGTTCTTACTAAATCTTTTTCTTTTTGTGATTTATCTTGGACCAGCTGGAGTGCTTGATCATAATCTGCTTGATTTGTTATAGAACTTACAGGCTCTATGTTGTTAGTAGAACAAGCACAAAGAATAGAAAATAAGAGTGTGGCGATTATATAATTTCTCATAATATTGACAGTTGATTTTATAAAATGGAGTTATGAGAACCAACTCATAACTCCAACTTCAGGGTATTTAAAAAAAACGGGTATATCTTAGTTAGGATTAGCTAAGTATGGGAATGAAGAAGAGAAATCTTGATCATTACCTGCAACGCCATCTCCTATTAATCCTTTCTGTATATCTGTAAGTGCAGTTAAGTCATTGCCTGCAAAAGCAAGTATAAGCGTAACATCAACTACGTCATCTCCTAGTCCTCTACCATTAAGTAAGTTTTCTCCTAGTCTCATGTCTGCTAAATCAGATGGACCATACGTAGATGGAAAATCTTTGTTAGACATGAGTACATCTGTAGCAAGTACTGTAGAAGTAGTAGTATTATCTAATCCAAGGATGTTAGTATAGCTATCAGCATCTAATCCTATGTACCCTTGTAGTGCATCAAATATTCCTTTGAAAGCAGCTGGGTCAGCATTGCCACCATCTGGTGTAGTCTGGTTGTAACCATTCTTCCCATCAGCACCACCGAAGTAGTTAAAGACAGTATTAATAGCTGGGCGACCCATAATATCAGCCGTTGCATAAGTAGGGTTTGTTACCGTGATAGTACCTGTCTCTGTAGTAGTCCCACCATCGTTTGTCACAGCTACAGATACTGCATAAGCTCCTTCTTGGAGTGCTGTAAACATGATCTCAGATCCTGTACTATTATCAAGGCTCACATCATCGCCGGCAGGATTAGTAACGGTCCATGCATAGCCAACCATATCTTCAGATGTCGCAGAAGCACTTAGGCTTACACTAGACAATATCTCTACAGTCTGATCCATACCTAGCTGTACTACTGGTGCTTCAGGATCGTCACCACATGATACTAAAAGGCTCATTAGAGAAGCCATCATTATTATATTTAAATATTTCATTTTTCTTCTTTTAATTTTTTTATTCAATTTGACTGTTTGCTTAAGACTTAGTTTTTGTCTCTAACCAAGAGTTAAAAGTGCTAGATGATCCTAGGCTTGATTTTGGTACTTCTACTACGACAGACATCACATTAGATCCTGCAAACGTATCTGCACCAGGAGCGTCAAATGATGTTGCGTAAGCTTCTCCATTAGCTGGATCTGCAACTTCTAATCCTAATGCTTTTCCCGCACCATTAACAATATCTACGAACTTGAAGAAGTCCATAAAAAACGGGTCATCTCTCTGCCCTGCAAATACTTTCATGCCTGCAGCTTCGCCTACAACAGCACTTTCACCCAGTGCAGTAACTGCTGCTGATACTGTAGCACCACCAGTCTCGATCTTACTTGCAAGCCCTATTTGGCTCGGAGCAGTAGGTCCAAATACATGTACCTGACCATCTCTAAATACTGCTTGGATGACGAGATCTTCTTTGTTGTCACCATCATTATCAATATTGAACTCATACATGATATTACTGCTTAGCGTTATATCTGTTCCTGGAGCCGTTAACCCTGATGTATTACATACAAAAACATAGTTATCCGGATTAGAAGGACTTTCAAATGCGTAATAGTCAGTAATATCAGATAGAGAACTACCTGCCGTTAATGACCCTACTGCAGGAGCATCGATATGATCTGCTGCAGTGATAAAATAGTACCCCATACTGATGAAGGTGGCACATAAAACAAAAACTACTTTTTTCATTACTATTTTTTAAGTGATTAATTATTGTAATACTTGACTTACGGGTGTAAAAACCATTTTGGATTTTTTGATTTCGATTTTTTATAGAAGTTTTGAGTATTAGGTATTAACTTTAATACAAATGCAGAATATTACAGGATTAGGCGAAGAAATAAAGTTTGTAAAGGCATTGCAGTCAAAAAACACTGAAGCCTACAGTATATTCTATAAGCACTATGCAGCAGCTCTTAATGGTATAATAGGAGGTATTGTAGAGGATAAAAAAATTAGAGAAAAGATTTTAAGTGAGGTATTGTGTGATATTTGGGCAGATATAGCCGATTATGAGCCCGAAAAGCAGCGGCTTTTTTCTTGGATGGTCCGAAAAGCAAGGCTGAGAGCCGCTAATGCTAAGTTAAAATATGATTTAGATAATAATCAAAAATCCGAATCATCATATTCGCACGTATTTAATATGAAAGGTAAAGTTGATGACGAAAATGAAAAAGTGACGTCTCACCAAGTTACCAAACAAGAGATGAAAATATTTGATCTCGTATATTATAAAGGAATGACTGCCCAAAAAGTTGCTGATCATCAAAATCTAAAGATTGAAGAGGTCAGAGGAGTTATTAGGAAGGTCGTAACACAAGCAAGGATTACTTTCAAAGTGAAATAGTGGATATTAAGTCATACATAGAATCAGGCATATTAGAATCCTACGTATTAGGAGCCCTCTCCGTCGGTGAGGAGCAGGAGGTGCTTAAGATGATAGTTAAATATCCTGCACTAAAAGAGGAATTAGTTTTAATAGAGAGTGGATTAGAAGATTTTGCTATGGCAACGGCGATTCCTCCTGCAGCAGGATTTGAACAATTAGTCTATAATAAAATATTTAATAGTAATGCCCCAGCGTCTGTAGTAGACAATAACACGGCTAATCCTTGTAAGAAAGCGTGGAACTATACTTACGCACTTGGGACAATATTACTAGGCTCCTTTATATTCGGTGGGTACACTTACTTCAATTCAAATGCCCAACAACAAGAACTTGATACAATCAAAAAAGAGCAAGCAGTTTATGCTGAAAATTATAACGAAATAAAAGCTCAACTTGAAGATCTAGAGGATTTTGTTAGGGTCACAAAAGATAAAGAGTTTAAGCATATTTCACTTGCCGGGACAGATAATGCACCCGACGCAGCTTCAGTAGTTTATTGGAATCCAGTGACGGAAGAAGTCTTCTTTACGATTCAAAATCTAAAGTCTCTTGCAGAAGACCAACAATATCAGTTGTGGGCGATAATCGACGGGGCACCTGTAGATGCCGGCGTATTTAGCCCTGGTAAGAAACCAATCTATCGTCTCAAAAATATTAAAGGTACTCCTGCAGCCTTTGCAGTTACAATCGAACCATCTGGAGGGTTAGAAAGTCCTACGCTAGTTACTATGCAGGTTATTGGTAATGTGGTTGCTTCGTAACTCTCATTAATTGTCATCTTAAGTTATTCATAAAGACCTATCACTTAACTTTCTAAAAAGTGATTGTTATTTACCTTTCAGAATGGAAAGTAAATCTTTCCAATAGTCATATACTGGTAAACAAAAAAACTAATCCTACATCGAACAACTTTTAATACTGTAAGTATAATAGTTGAAGAAATTAATACAAATCAACTCGTCACATATAGCCTTTAAAAAGATGCTATTGTTGCGAAATTATTTTCAAATAAATCTCATATAGAGTCATTGTAAAAATAAATTTTATGCGTAACATACTTTGGTTAGTAGCCGTAATCTGTATTATAGTTTGGGTATTAGGTCTTGCTGGTGTTGTTGCTGGGATGGGAACTAACAAGCTTATACATACCTTATTAGTAATTGCTGTAATATCTATTTTATACAATATCATTTCCGGAAGAAAACCAATTTAATTCATAAATGGTCTTTAACATTTTGCCATAAATCGACATTGAGTGCATGATGAATTGAATAAATATTTGGGAAAAAGTGTTCAATTTATTCGACAGTAATAGCTTCCCGAAACGGCGAACTGCTTATAGAAAATACACCATATCCATTTGCGATATTAGAATTATAGATTATTGGTTCTGCAAATGGGTTGTTATCTATGTTACTATTCAGTGCTAAGGTTCTGCGATATTCTTGCTCTGTTATACTTACAAGTGAGATGTCTACTTGATTGTAAGGCTGTTCATTAATTATTTCTCCATAAAGTATTATCGTGTATTCTTGACCATTAAACTCATCATCACTTAATACTATGATCAACTCATCAAGAGCCGAAAAATCTAAAGGGTCGGATGCATTTCTATAAAATCTATATGGGTTGTAAAATGGTATCTCTTCTGATGAGATTGGGATACCATTGATTCGATAATAATTTCTTACAGATGGATCATCTTTAAGCGTAATCTCAAATTTATCTCTAGTGACAGCCATCCCTCGAGGGTTAAGATCCTTAGTTACTTTTACATCTAATACATTTGGGGGTTGAGGTACTGTTGTTTTTGCTGATACGGCTTCATAATTGTCTGCAGTTGCTTCTAATTCGTATGTTTCTCCAATAATAAATTCATTATAATCAAATTTCCATTGACGATATCTAGAGGCTCTTTCCCAAGGCTTATAATCGTCTATGTCTTTAGCTATATATCCTTGGACAGGTCCAGCATCAGGGGTATGTAGTGTTAGCGTTTGGTTGTTTAAAAATCCATTTTCATATTGCTGAGTAGAATCTAAAATGCCTATGCTTACATTGAATAAAATATTATTAGTAGTGTCTCCTGAGGTTAGTAATGCAGTTATAGCAATCTTAGAGTCGTGCTCAGCTAAACTTATTTCTCTTGGAGCCAGTTCACATGATTCCAAGCATAAAAAAATGACGATAGTCAACAACATAATTATTCTTGTCATGATGTTCATTTTAAAAACTTAATTGATAACTAACTGATGGAATTATGGGAAGGAGGCTGTGCTCTTTTATTCTTTTTCCAACGATGACACCATCCTCAATTTGTTTTTCGAGACTTACGAAGAAAGGGTTTTTGCGATAGTAACTATTGTAGAATCCGATTACCCAAGTACGCTGAAATCTTTTCTTTTGTTTCTCAAAAGAAATACTCCAGTCTAATCTGTGACTTGGGGACATTCTAAAAGAGTTTTTATCTCCACCTTGATCGTAATATCTTATGCGATCTGAAAAATTGTCAAATGTAGCAATAGTGTACTGGGCTAAAGTGACTGCCTCGCCCGTACCATAAATCCAGTTGGCCGATAGTTTTATTTTTTCGTTGATATCATATGACATTACTATCGAAGCATCGTGCCTCCTATCATATCTAAATGGATATTTCTCACCTCCATTGATATCATCAAACTGGCGATTCGTCCAGCTTAGCGTGTATCCTACCCATCCTGTCAGACGACCCTCAGATTTTTGTAAGAATATCTCAGCTCCGTAAGACTCTCCATTACCACTCGTTACTTTGTCTTCCCAGTTGACTACGTTATCAGCCAGAAAAGTTGCCCCTTCTTTATACGAAAGCACATTTTCCATTCCCTTATAGTAGGCTTCCACTTCTAGTTCTAAAGGACCGATACTGGTAGCTACGCCCACTGCTGCGAGCCAACTTTCCTGAGGTTTTATATTTTTAGTGCTCGGGACCCATAGGTCTGATGGTAAGTTAATAGTCTCAGAAGCTAGTAGGTTGATATACTGATACATCGTACTGAAAGCTGCCTTGAAGGATAGTTTATCACTCGCTAGGTATCTAAGTCCTAGCCTCGGTTGCAGTGATTTATAAAACTCATCTTGCACAAAAAATCCAGAAAAATGAAGTCCAATATTAGCTTTCAGCCTACCTACAGTTAGCTCATCTTCCGCGTAAATATTAATCTCAGTTGATAATATTTCATCTGCTTGTGTACCTATATCCGTATTGATTTCAGAGGTTCTCTGTATAGACTGGTTGGCACCAGGGTTGTAGCGGTGTCGTATCATACCTGCTCCCCATTTAATATAATGCCCTGGAGTAGGGATATAATCAAAATCTATTTTACCACCAAAATCTACGATCCCTGTGTTATAATCTGAGATGAATATGGTAGAATCTTGATCTACTATATTTTCGTAAGACCTTAGGGTATTTATATTGTAATTTGAGTAAGTGAGGGTAGTGTTTGCAAACAGTTTATTATTGATCTCATAATTCCATCTCAATGCTCCTATCTGGTTGCCCCATTGGGCCGTAGTTTCTTGATCAACATTTGGCTCTATATAAGTAGCACCAAATTTATCTTTACCAAAATAGCCACTTAAGTAAACTCTATGTTTAGCGTTAATTTTGTGTTGGATCTTGCCATTGAGATCATAGAAATAAAGAGATGGATCTATTTGTTGACTACCATTATCTCCTACAACTTGTTTTAGGATCAGATCAGCATAAGTACGTCTGGCAGACAATAGTATAGAAGTCTTATCAGATATGACCGGACCACTCACCGTCATTTTGGAAGAGATGAGTCCTATAGAAAGATCTCCGTTCCACTCGTTAAGATTTCCTTCCTTCATTCTAATATCTACCACCGATGATAGCCTTCCACCAAATCTTGCCGGAAAACCACCTTTAGTCAAAGTCACAGACTTGATTGCATCAGTATTGAAAATAGAGAATATACCTAAAGCATGAGCTGGATTGTAAACCGGTACGCCGTCTAAAAGTATAAGATTTTGATCTTGACTTCCACCTCTTACATAGATACCACTAGAGCCTTCGACTCCTGATTTTATACCGGGAAGCATCTGCATAGATTTAAGCACATCTTCTTCTCCAAAAATTACAGGGATAGTTTTTAGTTTTTCTACGGGTACGTTGAATTGGCTCATCTGACCTCTTATTTGGATATCTTCCTTAGCTTCTTCTGCTAAGATTACCACTTCCTCGAGTTGGGATCCAAAGCCTAGCGAGATATCTAACGTTTTATCTTCAACTAGGTTAATATCAGTTACCTCATCCTCATACCCGATGTACGAAAAAACCAAAGTCATTTCTCCTTCTGGTATAGAAAAGCTATAAAAACCATACTCATTAGTAGTAGTACCTATGTTGGTCCCTTTAAGATAAACACTTGCACCTATAAGACTTTCAGTGCTTTCCCGATCTGTTAGGTATCCATTAATCGTATGCTTTATGGCTCTAGGCGATTGTTGCTGACTCCCCAGAGATTTTGACTTATAGATAACAACTACATCGTTCTCGATTTTGTATTCAAGATTTGTTTGTTCAAATATTTTAGTGAGTAATTCATTTAAGGTTATCTCGTTTTCGGATATGCTTATTTTTTCATTTTCCGCATCATTGGGGTTAAACAAAAATTGTATTTTATATTCTTCCTCTAGAAGTTTTATTACCTCCATCAGCGGTTTACTTTTCCAATCAATGTCTGTCTCCGCTTGCAATCTGACTTCATAATCACTTTGTGCAGAGACGATCACCCCTAGAGGGAGGAGTGAAAGGGTTAAGAGTATTATTTTTATTATTTGCATGGAGCCCCTTTCAGTTTGTATTTGCTATCGTCACCCTTGATAATCGTGAAATCATAGATTAATTTTAGGGAAGAAAAAATCTGCTCTATACTATCATCTGTAAAGCTTCCTTGGAAAAAGCAACCTGAGAAATCCGCTGGGTCATAGTCTATTGAAGTATCATAGTACGTTTGTAAATCCTCAAATATTTGAACCAACGGTTTATTGTTGTAACTCAATTGCTTAGTAGCCCAAAACATCTCATTGCTATTTACCTCATCGGTTATTGCAAGTGAGTGGTTACTTTCTACAAGTGCTTTCATACCTTTGGTTAGGATCAAGGTATCGGATTTTGCTTTAGCGTTTTGGACTCTTACTCTACCATTTATCACATCTATATAATTGGAGGTATTCTCTTCTGCATTGACTACGAACTTCGTACCTAATACAGTTACGTCTACAGCCTGTGTCGATATAGTAAAAGGCTTATCGGGATTATGGGTGACTTCGAATGTAGCAACACCATCTAATTTTAGTGATCTTGACTGATCAAAATCTTTTTTGTACTCTAAGGTGGTATGTTGCTCAAGCCATACTATAGAGTTGTCTGGTAAAGTATGTTGGATTCTAGTATCGGTAGATACCACACTCTCATAGATCTTATTATTGTTAGCATTCCACTGCATCAATCCTGCAAACCCTACCAAAATCAATAAACTAGCTGCTATTCTAAATGCCCAGTTATTATTTTTAATCTTGGTGACTCTTGGTTTTTTGAGTTTACCCATTACCTTGTCATAAGCACCATTTACGTCCAGCTCCTGTTTTAGTTCAGGATATTGATTACCCTCAGCGTCTTTCCATATTTTCAGTATTTGCTCATAGTTAAGAGCATTAGCCTTGTCGGCTTGTAACCACTCATCGAGTAATTTTTGCTCTTGAGTTTCTAGACTGCCGTCTAATGATTTATAGATTAAGTGTGTATAATTTTTCTTCATAGTAAGCTTCTATAATACTATATCGTGGAGAATAGGGATTACCCTAGTGGAATAAGGTAAATATTTAGAATATTTTAATAATCCCTATCAAAACCCCTGCAATTAGGGATTCTTTGATGGTTTTAAGGGCTTTACTGATGTGATATTCTACTGTTTTATCAGTGATATCTAGCTGTTCAGATATTTCTTTGTACGACATTTTCTCAAATCTACTCAGCATGAATACCTCTCTGGTTCGCTCAGGAAGTTTAGCGATCTCTCTCTTAAGGTAGCTATAGTTTTCTTTACTTATAAGTATTTCCTCAGCTGATAAATCACTACTCACCGTTATATCGTCTATTATCTCTAGCCCTTCTTGTTCGGGATTTCTTTTTTGCTTTCTGATAACATCTATTGACTTGTAGACAACCGCCTTTTTAAGATATGCTGGAAGATTTTCGATCTCCTGGTTCCACTTTTTCTTTTCCCAGAAGTCGATAAATACTTCTTGGACTACTTCCTCTGATAGCTCAATTCTATGACAATAAGCCTTCGCTACCGTAACAAGTCGCTTGTACTGATCTTTAAATAAGTCTTCAAAATCTATTTCTGATTGGAGTCTCACTGCGCGCGTATAATGTGGGACTAAGTGGAGGTATACCTGACCCAATTTATTTAGTTAGATAATATGCTTTTTATCAGATTACAAATATACCTTATATAAGTCTTCAATAATTGATGAAATAGTGTTAGTAATTGAATTTTCTTGACTTCCGTGTTACATAACTACGAGAATAATACTGCGCCTTAATTCTTCGAAAGAGCAATAGATAATAAAAACTAAGCATCCATTACGATGACCTTAACTAGCCGTTAAGGAAATTAACAATGACAATTAAAAATCTTACTAGGGTTAGTCTAGAAGGAAACGACTAATTGGTAGAACAGTAGATTACTTATCCAATTATTAAAACTTTAAACTAAATATTTATGAAAAATCTATCGAGCTTAATCAGCAAAGGTATTTTGGTCGTTACCATTTTATTTATAACTAGTTGTGCTAGCACTAGCTATGTAGGTCTATCGCATCAAATTACAAGTAGTATAGATGTTCTTCAGATGGTTTGGAGGTTTGTGCTTCTTTTATAATAAATACAGGATTAACCACTTCCTGCAATATGTTTGAGTATGTAGAATTAACAAGTCTTTCTCTGAAATAAGTTGTCATTATTATTTAGTGCTTTTATCTAAGCTGCAAAAGAAAGGTTGATTATCTAATAAAGAATCAATCATTAGAAATCTAATCTATCAAAGACACTCGTATATATAATTAGTTGGTTTTGGTAATAGTAATCGACACGGAAGTTGATAATTAATGAGAGAGAATATCGGTACTTGATATTCTTATAACTGCCTTTTGCGAAAGCAAGAGGCAGTTTAGTTTAGAAGAAAACTAAAACTCAGATTTTAATGGATGATTTAAGGATAAGCCAGGAGTATTCGAGGTCCTCTGATAAATATTTCAATAATAGAAATCCAATTTATCTCATACACCCGTATATCAGTTTAGTTGGTTTTTAGTAATTCGATAATCGGCATCTCAGCTGATTAATTAAGAATATAGAATGTCATGTGCGTGATGTTCTTGACACGGCCTCTTGCGAAAGTAAGGGGCTTTTTTTATCTCCAAATCCATCAATGGTACTTCTCGTATTTTAAGTCTTTAAATATGGTATACATTAATAATTTATTTATGTGTAACGAGTTCATTGCTAGTATTTTACAATGAATTAATATATATTTCTTAGTTATGTGTAAAATACTATACATTTTGTTAAAAAATTGGGTACTTTTATGACGTACTCAAAAGTACAGTGTCAAGATAATCGCGGCGTGCTTAACTTTTTTAATTTAAAGTTTTTCAATGCCCAACTTTATAGTTTCAAACTTTCTAGCCCCTACAGAAAGTTTTTTATTTAGAACCAGCCTTTTAATAGATCGGATTTTTAATTGTATACAGTACTCGTATGTCTGCGATTCGCTGGGCGTACGTATTTATAACAAAATCATAATTTTTAAATAAGAGTACTGAATTGTACCCGTATAAAAAGCATATGATAGTTATAAGAAAACCAAAGATTACACAACTCTTCATAGCAATTGCTTCTTTTGCAATGCTTACAATACCTGCATGTAATAATGTAGAGACAAGTTTTAATACCAATTCCACAGAAATAACCAGCCTATTAGTAAGATCAGAAAAGCTAAAGCACGGATTAGAGTGGGAACAAATCCAGACCTTATACGCCCAGTTAAGAGACAAGATAAATGGAGAAGATGACAATGAGTCTC